>CESP01060569.1_pt1 | contig 19067 bp, 14 predicted proteins | sample 531211 | NCBI WGS metagenome assembly CESP01 (sample SAMEA2622074, study PRJEB7988) | marine metagenome | biome: marine biome (ENVO:00000447); feature: surface water layer (ENVO:00002042); material: "saline water (ENVO:00002010), including plankton (ENVO:xxxxxxxx)" | depth 5 m | reverse complement strand
CGATTGTCCGCTCTTCCATACCTCGATGATCTTGGTCAAGTTCGAGCGGTTGACTGGCCAGGGAAGTCCAAGGACCTCAAACAAGCTAGGTCATCGATGCAAAAAGAATTACGAATCACTTCGCAACTAGCAAAGAAAAGGAAAATTGGGAAATATGGGGGCTGGAGTGATGGTCCAAAGATGAACGGGACTGGACGATTTCGAACCCAAAAAATAAACGGTAAATGGTGGCTAATTGATCCCGAGGGTTACCTCTTCTTCTCGGTGGGAAGCTGCCTAACTGGTTGGCGTGCGGAAACTTCCGCAGCGGAAAAAAGATCTGACAATGAATTTTTCTCTTATTTACCGAGAAAGAATGATTACCTGAGATGGAGTGGAATACGCAAGATAGGAGGGAAAAATTTTGTCAATTTCCCGGCTATGAATTACCAACGCTATTTCGGCGAAGGCTGGCAAAAGATTGTGAAGCAGGGCATTCATGACAGAATGCGTTCTTGGGGTGTAAATACTTTGGGTTGCTGGTCTGATGAATCACTCCAAAAAGACCAAAAAACATCTTACACCCTGATCTCATCGATCTGGTGGCAGCAGAATGGACATCGCAAGTTCCCATCCCCTTTCAGGGAAAACTTCCAGCGAGATCTAGAAGAAAGTTTAAGGAAGTTGGCATGGGCCAAAGAGGATCCTTTCTGCCTTGGAATTTTTATCGGCAATGAATTGGAATGGCCTGATCGCATTGGAGAAACTATCCAAAAACTACACGCGAATCACCCGACTAAAATTTGGGCCTTGAAAGAGTTAAAGAAACAAGGGAAAAGCCATTCACCTGCCCAAGTAAAAGATCTTGATTTGCTTTACCTCCCCTTCCTTCAAGCCTTTTTTCAAAAATGCAAGGCTGCGATTCAACAGGAACTTCCCAATACCCTTTTCCTTGGTTGCCGCACCCATCGTGGTCCAAGTGTGTTGGGTAAAGCTGCACTTGGCTCGGTAGATGTTTTTTCAGTTAATGTCTACGACTCCCGTGTTCGCTCTTGGCAAGTGCCCGAAGATGCGGATGTACCGATTCTAGCAAGTGAGTTTCATTTTGGTGCGGTGGATCGTGGTGTTCCTAGCCCTGGCCTTTCCGGTTCATGGGATCAACGCCAACGGGCTCTTTCCTTTGCTCATTATCTAGCATCTGCACTTGAAGAACCCCGTTTTGTTGGAATCCACTGGTTTCAGTGGATGGATCAATCAGCCGCGGGAAGAAGAGACCGTGAAAATCATCAGTGCGGATTTATTGATGTTGCTGGGAATGCTTACCCAGAGTTTACCCAAGTGGTGTCAAAGGCTACAATGAATATGTATTGGGCCCGATCTCAGAAAAATCCTACGACCGAAAGAATATTGTTCGATCTTCTCCGATAAGATTCATTTCGGAAATTGAGCCCAAAATTCTTCAGGGGTAGTTAAATTCCTGCCACGGTCATCGAAACTGCTACCAATCTCAGTTATTCCGTAAAGACCTCTCGCAATCCTCATCCCTTTTTTTATCTGTTCGGGGGAGAAGACCAAACGGGTCAAATTCATTCCTTCGAGGGGAGAAAGGTCGGAGATTAAAGTTTCTCCAATATGCAAGCGTTGTAGTACTGGTAATTTCCGCACAAAGCTTAAATCCTCAACCAGTGTTCGATGTAAGGTCAAGCTGACCAAGGGCAGACCTGCTAAGCCAGAAACATCTGAAACCGGTGATTCAGACAACCAAAGTTGCCTGAGATTAGATGCACTCAAGGCAGTAACTTCAGTAATCCGGGTATTAACTGCATATAAATTCTCAAGGGGTTGACCTTCCAATCCATCCAGAGATTCGACTGGTGAATTATTCAGTCGAAGTTCAACTAAGCTTGCCTCATTCAGCTCCCTTAGGCTTACAACTCGAGTATTTTCCAGAAAAAGAGTTCGTAGTGGCATCCCTTTTAAATGTCGTAATTCGCGCACTGGGTTTCCGCTCAAATCCAAGCCCTGAAGTTGAAGGCCGCGCAAGGGAGAAATATCGCGCAAACTACAATTGGGAAACTCCGCAGCCACAACCACACCGTTTTCTTCATGCAACTTGCCTTGCCCTCGGTATTCCGGATTGGCCCGGCTCAAAATTTCCTGAATTTGTTGGGTCCCGAAAAAAGGCTGATTTCCAGGCTTCTTTTCAGATTGTACCGGAGAAACCGAATCTTTGGAAAATGGGGATTTTTCTCTTTCCTCTTTTAGCTTCCCTGCCAACTCCTTCTTGTCCTCCACAGATTGGTCCAAGTCTTTCAAAGTGCTTGAAACATCTTCATTTTTTTCGGATGAGGCTGGTTCTTGCCGACAACTCGAAAAGACAAGACTAGTAAAAATGAAACCAAGAGAAGTCAGTAAGTATCCGATCATGGCTGTTTGTACACTTCAGAAGGTTTCTTGTCCAACTCATCCCTGCCCCGAGAAAGCAGTTTACTCATCAACTCGAGCTAGCTAACTTGATTGGATGAATTCTTTGCTCTCCAGCACCGACCTTTTTATTTTCTTTGGCTCCCTTATTGCTGTCATGGGAATGGGCTTGTGGGTCGGGAGAAAAGAGGACAGTTCAGAAGATTACTTCTTAGCGGGAAGAAGTACTCGCTGGTGGGGTGTGGCCGGTTCCATTTTCGGTTCCAATGTTTCTGCAAATCACATCGTTGGAATGATGGGAGTTGGGTTTGCCGTTGGCTTTGCCCAAAGCCACTTTGAAATTACTGCCATCGCTGGTCTTTTAATGCTTTGCTACTTTTTTCTTCCGGTTTATCGAAAGCTGAATGTTTATACCCTGAGCGATTACTTGAGCAGAAGGTACGATGACCGAAGCCGGGTCAGCTACGCCTTGATCATGGTGATTATCATGGTTGTAATCCAAATGGTTCCCGGCTTCTATATTGGTTCACGCTCGATCAACATCCTCCTCCAAGGAGATACTGGAAGAAAAGCAGTAGCCGAGGCAGTTGCAGCACCAGATGGAAAACTTTCTGAAATTAAAATCCTTCATGGCGGTGAAGCGTATGGAACCGCACCTAAGGTTCTTATCAATAACAAGGAAGTTGATTTTCTCGAAGCGAGCCTCCTTGACGGTCAGGTTGAAAAAGTGGTTATGAATACTTCGGAGCCAGAGACTTACCAAGGCCTCCCACTAAGCATCAGTTTTTCGGGGGGGAATTTGGAAAATCCAGCCATTTCACCCGGTGATGTGGATCCTTTTAATTACCAACTGGGCATCCTGATTATGGCTCTAATTACTGGGGCCTATGTTATTATAGGTGGCTTGAAAGCAGTCATTATCACCGATGTTATTCAGTCCGCACTTTTGCTTCTAGCCGGGCTTCTGGTCGCCTTCATCACCTTTTCACAACCCGAAATTGGCGGATGGGCCAGCTTGATGGATCGCGACCTCGGTCCGGAGGGTGTGGAACGTTTTCACCTCTACAATGCATCCAACCACCCTGCCCTGCCTTGGACAGGTGTGCTCAGTGGACTGATGGTGCTTCATTTTTACTACTGGGGAACCAACCAGTTCATTGTGCAAAGAGCCCTTTCGGCAACCACCGACAAGGAGGCAAAGATGGGGATTATCGCAGCGGGGTTCTTTAAGTTGCTCATTCCCTTCTTCTCTATTGGTACCGGTATCGCCGCTTTCTATCTTTTTAAGGATCGCAACTTGGAAGTGGCCCAGGATGCGGTGTTTATAAAACTACTCACTGAATTGATTTCTCCTCTTGGCTTTGGTTTGGTCGGACTGATTGCCGCAGGTATGATTGGGGCGATTCTTTCAAGCCTGGACTCGATGATGAACTCGGCTGCCACCATCATGACTTTTGATCTCTATAAAAAGTATCTCAATCCAGATGCAGACGATCGAAAACTGATTTCCGTCGGGCGGTTTTGGATCATTGTCTTTATAGTTTTAGCTGGATTCATAACCATTTACACAATGGATCCAAATTCCAAGGACAGCTTCTTTCTTCATGTAGCTAAACACCAGGGTAATCTGATCGCGGGCGTGGTGGTCGCATTCTTTCTTGGCATGTGTTGGAAACGAGCCACCGCGGCAGGTGGGGTCGCCGCCATCTTGGCGGGTGTCCTTTTTAGCTATTCCATACCTGTTCTTTATGCCAATCTGGCCGAAGGAAACCAAGCCCTGATCGATTTGTTTGGAAGCAAACTCAATTTCATGCACGGAGCCTTTGTCTCCGCCCTTCTTAGTGCTCAGGTTCATATCGTGATCAGCCTTCAAACTCAGCCGGACGAGGAGAAAGGCAAGCTCACATGGATTGGACTTCAAATCTTCAGTGCCAAAGAACTCTCGGTCTTCCTTAAAACCCTTCTTTTTTGCCTCGCGATCTATGCGACGCTTGCGACTTTGGTGGTCTCCGAAATAATTCCTCCGGCAATGGCCGCATTCATAGGTGCTATTTGGACCTTTTTCTGCTTTTTTCTTTCCGCATCACACAAGGCAAAAAGTGTAGGAATCGCAACTTATCGAGAGGATCGCTTTTGGGCTGGAGGCCTAGCCAGCTGCGCCATTTTCATGCTCTTCTACTTCTTCTAGGCACCCGGGAAAATTTCTTCGGCTAAATCCTCAATCGGGTAGGTCCAAATTTCCGAGAGTGTCGGGTGGTACCAGTCTGCCTTGGCCAATTGGAGCACTGTCGCCTTGAGTGATACTGCGATGGATAAGGCATGAATCAGTTCACCCGCATCTTTCCCCACGCATTCCGCTCCCAGCACCACACCCGTTTTCTTTTCCGCGTGCACTTCAACATAACCATGCTTTGCTTCCATCAGGATAGATTTTCCATGGTCATCGAATGGGTAATCGGCCGAGAGAAACTCAATGCCTCTTTTTTCCAACTCCATAGGTAACAAGCCTACCGTTGCTACTTGCGGGTCGGTAAAAACGACCCCGAGTAAATGATCGTAAGAAAGGGCAGCGGGAGATTGACCCAAAGCATGGGAAGCGGCGGTTTCTCCCTGCCTAATCGCAATATGGACAATCTCATGAGGTCCGGCACAATCTCCCGCGGCATAAATATGAGGAATCGAAGTTTGCTGAAATGAATTTGTTTTGAAGTGACCACTTTTCTCGAGTTCTACCCCAAGCATCTGTAAATTCAGTTCATCCGTGACGGGTTTTCTTCCTAAGGCATGGAATAAGAATCTGGTTTTGTGCGACTTTGAGTTTCCCTGATGAAGATAATCAACCCGTATGGATTCCTGATCAATTTGTGCAAGTTCCTTTATGGAGACTCCAGTGTTCACAATTATGCCTTCATCTTCAAATTTTTTCCGGACACAAACGGATGCTTTTTCAGGAAATTCACGCAAGATATATTCACTTCTTTGAAGCAGGGTAACCCGCGATCCAACTCGGCTTAGAAATTGAGCAAGTTCACAGGCTACAATGCCTCCTCCCAACACAACTACCTCCTCGGGGACTTGAGTTAGGGAGAGAACTTCGTCACTAGTCTTAAAATTTACCGCGTCCAATCCGGGTACAGGAGGCATACCAATCGTAGAACCTGTGGAAATGATAAACTTTCCGGCTTTCAATAGAGTACCATCGGAAAGTTCAAGGGTTGTCGAATCAAGGAACTTTGCTTTGGACCGGAATAAAGTAAATCTTCCATCTTCGAGCTGCTCTGTCCGGTAGTCAGCAAATTCTGCAATAATCTCCTTTTTCCTCTGTTGCATCTTTTCCATATCGGAACCTAAGTTAGCTTGATCGAAGCCAAAAGTCTCTCCTCGGTTTGCAAGGTGTAGAATTTCGGCAGAATAAAGCAATGTTTTCGAAGGCATACACCCCCTCAAAATACAAAGACCGCCAAGTTCCTTGGCATTATCAACCACTGCGACCTTAACATTTTGTTCATGAGCGGTTCTTGCCGAGGCGTAGCCAGCACTTCCACCTCCTATAACAATGAGATCAAAAATATGCTGTTTTTTCATAGTTGTCATTTGGATATTGGCTTATTCAGAGAATGGTCAGGCTAAATTTGCAAAGTAGAATAAGAGGAAAATTGGAAGGTAAAAGATTACTTTCTTGGATATAATTGAGGTTCATGACATTATTTTTGAATAACGAATTTATTTGATTAAGTTATTAATTTAGGAATGATGTAATATCTCCACATAATGATCAGACAACAAGAATACAACGAGGGTGACGAAGTTTTGCCGAGCGGAGAACTAGGAAAGGGATTTTGTATCCTTGAGAGCGGAACTCTGCAAGTAATTCGCGACAACAAAGTCTTGAGTGAAATCGACATCGTCGGATCTATCTTTGGAGAACTAAGTGAAATTCTTGGAATGAAGCGAGACGCTACCATACGAGCTAAAACTCCGGCAACCGTACGACATGTGGAAGAAAGCATTTCTGAGATCGTTTCTAAAAACCCTAAAGTTGCGATCAAACTGATACGAACCTTAGGAAGAAGGTTGTATCGGATGAATCAAATTGCAACCCGGGGAGATAACGAAAATAATATCTTCAAAAAGGCAACAGCTACCGCGGAAGACGATGATAGCAATGACCGTATTAAAATTCTGGTTGTGGACGACAAGCCAGCGATTGCCAAACAGTTGGGTGAGATGTTTGCCAAAAGCGAGTGGATGGTAGAATCTGCTACAGACGAAATTTCCGCCCTCAAGCTTTGTGAACATAGCGGATATTCCGCAATTTTAATTAGTATGGCTCTACCCGGAGAAACTGCAGTAGATTTACGTCGCAAGTTAAAAACTAATCATAATGTGCTAAACACCCCAGTAATTGGCATGATTGTGATGGGAGATGAAAATGCTCAAAAGAAAGCATTGAACTCTGGTTTTGCGGATTGCATCAGTAAACCTTTCGATCAAAACAAGACCGAAGCGTTGATGTATAAGATCATGGATTTGGATTCGTCCGCACGCTATTTTAAATTTATTGAGGATCATCTCTTTTTTAAACTCCCACCGGAGTTGTCCAACTTTGTCATTAACGACATAAAGGAGAATATGGATACTCGTATTAAAAATACCATAAATGAAGGTATCCTTAAGCTTATCATTGATGTCTCAGAATTGGAAGATGTCGGTGAAGAAGCAATTGAAGTCGTTGGTGAATTCGCAGAAAAAATTGAGGACATGAAACTTCCCATGAGAGGTGCGATCGTTGCCACAGGTGAAGATGCAGAAATGTGGAATAATCTTGATGGTTGCGAGGAATGGAGTATCTGTGAGGATTTCGAAGAAGCCAAAGAAAACTTATCTCGACCTCCAGAAGAAGATGACGAAGATTAAAGTAGTTCTTTAATCTAACGTTTTTTTCTCATTAATTTCATGGATGAGGCAGAAACAGCCCGTAATTGCTTCATTTCGATACAAAATTCCTTAAGCGAAATCATGCTCGCTGAAGATGCAGGAATTTCGATCAAAGAAGACAAGTGGCAAAGAGATGAAGGCGGAGGGGGTAAAACATGGGCGGTTTCGAATGGGAAATGGATGGAAAAAGGTGGAATCAATTTTTCAGATGTACATGGTAATGAGCTTCCGAAATCGGCAACTCAAAACCGTCCCGAGTTAGTCGGTTCCAAATTTCGTGCTATGGGGGTATCAGTGGTCTTTCACCCTCATTCCCCTTTCATACCCACCGCACATGCAAATGTCAGGTACTTTGAGGCAAACACGCCAAATGGGGAAAAAGTCTGGTGGTTTGGAGGTGGGTTTGATCTCACCCCCTATTACCCAATTCATGAGGATGTTTTATTTTGGCATCAGTGTGCTCAAAAAGCATGTGATCCTTTTGGTCAGGATTTATATCCCCAATTCAAAAAATGGTGTGATCAGTATTTCTTTCTGCCACACCGAAAAGAAACAAGAGGAGTGGGAGGAATTTTTTTTGATGACTTTTCAAGAAGTGGATTTGATTCATCCCTGGACTTTGTAAAAACGGTTGGGGAAACTTTTGGTGACGCCTATTTTACAATTGCAAAAAAAAGGAAGCATTTGACTTATTCAAAGGATCAAAAGGCATTCCAGCAATACAGACGGGCAAGGTATGTTGAGTTCAATCTTGTCTACGACCGAGGCACTCATTTTGGATTGCAATCCAAAGGTAGAACCGAATCAATTTTGATGTCCATGCCTCCGACTGCAGATTGGATATATGAATGGGTTCCCCAAAAAGGTTCGCCCGAAGAAAATCTGTACCAGAATTACCTTAAACCTCGTGATTGGTTAAATGAAAATGCTTAAATCAAAATCGGGCAGGCAAAGGTTTCAACTTGCTTTAAATGGGGAAAACTCGGGTCGCCCTCCCCTATGGGTCATGAGACAAGCCGGAAGGTATCTACCTGAGTACCGATCTCTAAAGGAAAAGTATGACTTTCTTACCATGGTTAAAACTCCCGACTTGGCGGTTGAAGTCACCCTCCAACCTCTGGCTCGATTTGATCTAGATGCTGCAATTTTATTTAGTGACATTCTGGTAATTCCAGAAGCTATGGGTCAACCCTATCATTTTCGTGAAAAAGGCGGTATTGAAATGCAGTTCGCATTGAGATCTCTCAGGGATGTAGAACGACTCATTGTAACGGATGCACCAACTAAGCTAGCCTATGTGGAAGAAGCTCTTAAAATCTTAAGGGGCAAACTTGAGGGTAATAAAGCTCTTTTGGGCTTTTGTGGGTCTCCATGGACCCTTGCATGCTACATGGTAGACGGAGGTTCCTCCCATGGGTTCCCTCAAACGGTCGCGTTTGCAAAAGAGCAACCTGAGGTTTTCGGAAAATTAATGGAAAAAATCACATCCGTATTGATTGGTTATATTAAATTGCAATTTGAGGCAGGAGTGGATGCCCTACAAGTTTTTGACAGCTGGCACTCTCTATGTCCTCAAGAAAAAGCATGGGATTGGTCTTTAAAGTGGATCAAGACGATTGTAAACCAAGTGCCAAAAGAATTATCCATCATCCTTTATGCAAAAACTCCCGAGGATCGTTTTAAGCTCCTTGCCAGTACCGGTGTGGATGGATTGAGCATTGACCAGCGGCATGATTTGGCGAAAGCAAGAACAACCCTGCCAACCCCACTCACTTTACAGGGAAACTTAGCTCCGGGACTCCTGGAAACCACTCCTGAAAAAGTAGTAAATGAAACTTCTGCGTTGCTTGATAAAATGAAGGGTGATATGGGACATATTTTAAACCTAGGCCACGGAATCCGCCCAATGGCAAAAATTGAGTGTATGGAAGCATTGGTCTCGACCAACTTGACCTATTCCCCAAGCTAGTCCTTAAATGAAACTGGAAATGCCGGTTTTAATCTCTCTTTAGTGGGAAAACAAATACCAGCAACGGCCTCTTGGAAATCTTCAAAACCTTCCACTATTTCAATTTCCATTCGCACATAAAATAAGGGAAGGATGGGTTTATACGAGACTGGGATTCGAACCGCATCCTTCTCCGTCGTCACCATAATATCAGCCCCGCTATTTTTAGCTTGCTGAAACATGCGATCCAATTCTTCAGCCTCATACCTGTGATGGTCCAGAAACCTTCTGCGGAAGCGAAGTTCTCCTGACATTCGATCGATGATTTGCTCAAAACCACGGGGAGAGGCAATTCCGCAAAATACTCCCACAAAAGATTCATACAAAAAACTGAGTCCTTTTTCGATTTCTCCATTTACTTCACGAAAAAACTTTGGCTTGTGTACACATCGAATAATTTCAGCCTGGTCGTTATATTTCCGGATGGTTTCCAATAGATTTAATTCCGGGTCATTCTCGGACTTAGTGAGGAAAACATAGGATGCCCGTTTTAGATGACTGACCGGCTCGCGCAGTATCCCCCTGGGAAGTAAAGAGTGATTCCCAAATGGATTGGTTTGATCTACCAGCAGGAGATTCATTCTTCCACGAATGGATAGGTATTGAAATCCATCGTCTAAAATCAAGGCATCCGCTTTAAATCGATCGATTGCAAAACGGCCGGATTTTACCCGATCGCGTCCCGTAATTACCACAACTCCGGGTAAGTTCTTGGCCAACATAAAAGGTTCATCACCCGCTTCTTCCGAATTCATCAGAACCTCCTCACCATTACTCACCACTTTGGGTTTTTGAATGCGAGATTTAAAAAACAAATTCCTGAAATTTCGATCTTCGATATCTTGCTTACTCTTGTAACCACGACTAAGAATTGCAACTTTGAGACCACGACCAACAAGTTCCTTCGCAAACCTCTCCACAACCGGGGTTTTACCTGTTCCCCCCACGGTTAAATTCCCCACCACAAGAACGAAGCAATCAAGTGGTTTATCCTTCAGAATTAACCTCTTGCCGTATAAAAAAACTCGAGTTCGGACGATCAACGAAAAAAGATATGAAAACGGAGAAAGAAACAATCCGAATAAACGAGCTGAAATCGATAAATCACGATCATAAATCACGCCCTCGACGAAGCCTTCGAAGTTTTGATACAATTTTTTGGTCCAAGTTTGATTTTCGGATGACATCGATCTGTAATTCCTATGGAAATAGCTACTTCTTTCAATCCGAATCAGTTATTAGCTTCTTTGATCGATTGACTTTACCAACAAGAAAGCTTTGATGTCTATTTTCCCATAAATCTTGGATGCAAGTTACTTTATTAAAATCAAAACTCCATAGAGCCAGTGTCACCGCAGTGTCTCCAGATTATTCTGGAAGCCTATCCATAGATAGAGATTTAATGGATGCGGCTGGCTTTCTACATCATGAAAAAATTCTCGTTGGCAATATTACCAACGGAGAAAGATTCGAGACTTATTGCATACCTGCTCGTAGTGGATCCGGAGAGATCGCCTTAAACGGTGCAGCTGCTCATAAGGGTAAACCTGGAGACTTGGTGGTGATTCTTTCCTTCGTATCTTTGGATCCGGAAGAGGCGGCAGTTTGGGAACCTCGCCTTATTTTGGTAGGTAATAAGAATCTTTCTCACGAATTAATCCCTCTTTCTCCAACCAAATAAATATGATTGATTATAAACTGCATATCCCAGGACCGGTAAATGTCTCAAGCGGTGCTTACCAAGCTCTCAAAACTCCTGTAATGGGCCATCGAAGTCCTGACTTTGTAGATCTCTACAATAAATGCCAGCCCCTACTTCAAAAGCTTTTCCAGACTGAAGACCCGGTTTTTTTATGCACTTCAAGTGCTTGGGGTGCAATGGAGGGAGCCGTTCGTAACCTAACCAAAAAGAAAACCTTGTGTTGTACTTGCGGTGCTTTCTCAGACAAATGGATAGATGTAGTCCAGAGGTGTGACAAAGAAGTGGATGCCCTAAGTGTTGAATGGGGTAAACACATTGACCCTAACGCATTGGATGAAAAACTTTCTTCTGGGGAGTATGACCTTGTTACTCTTGTGCACAATGAAACCTCCTGTGGAATGATGAACCCTCTCGAAGACATTATGAAAGTTTTGGCAAAATATCCAGATGTCTTATCTGTGGTTGATACTGTCAGTTCATTCTCTGTTGTTCCCATACAAAAAGATTTACTTGGAATTGATGTCCTTCTGACTGGATCCCAAAAAGCTTTAGCTTTACCTCCCGGTCTTGCACTTCTTTCAGTATCGGAGCGAGCTTTCGAAAGGGCTAAGACAATCAAAGGAAGGGGTTACTACTTTGACTTCTTAGAGTTCTTAAAAAACCATGAAAAAGGAATGACTCCGAGTACTCCAGTTATCCCCCTTATCCATGGACTTCTCTATACCCTGGAGAGTATTTTCGAAGAGGGAGTCGAAAACCGTTTCCAAAGGCATGAGCAATTAAACAACCAAGTGCATCAATGGATTGATTCCAAGGGCTTTGAATTATTGCCAGAAAAGAAATTCGCATCTAAATCGCTCAGTTGTGTCAAAAACAACTTGGAAATGGATGTCGCTGGATTTGTCAAAGCTCTCAGGGAAGAGAAAAAATTAGCAATCGATGGAGGATACGGTAAAATCAAGGGAAAAACATTCAGGATTTCCAACATGGGCAACGAGGACAACCAGTCGATCGAGTTTCTTCTTAATCAGATGGATGATATAATACATCGTTTTCTTCCATCTTAATTCTTGATCTACTTCAACCATAATGAAAAAACTCGTTCTCGCTGAAAAACCTAGCGTTGCCAGAGATCTTGCCAGAGTTCTTGGTAATGTGCCTAAAAAAGAAGATTTCTTCGAGAATGAGGAATGGGTCATCGATTGTGCAGTTGGACACTTGGTGGAGTTGTTTATGCCTGACGACTTTGATAAGAAGCTCAAGGCTTGGAAACTTCCTAATTTACCTATAATACCTCCTGAATTTAAGCTAAAGCCAATAGATAGCAACAAGAAGAAGTTTCAGCAGCTCAAAAAACAATTAAAAAGAAAAGATATTGATTTGGTTATCAATGCCTGTGACGCCGGTAGAGAAGGCGAACTCATTTTCACCTATGTCTATGAACTGGCTGGTTGCAAGCATCAGGTTAAACGCCTATGGATGCTTTCCATGACCGATCAATCCATCAAGGAAGCATTTGCCAATCTCAGGGATGGTGAAGAACTCAAACCTTTACAGGATGCGGCAAGATGCAGGTCTGAATCGGACTGGCTTGTTGGAATAAATGGAACTCGGGCCGTTACCATAAAAAGAAGTAGAGGACGATCTCGCCAAGTTTCCACTGTTGGTCGGGTTCAAACCCCCACCCTTTCCCTCGTTATTTCAAGAGAACATGAAATTCGTGCCTTTGTCGCCAAAACTTTCCACAAAATTATTGCCGATTTCAAAATCAATGAAGGAACTTACTCAGGTGTTTATCAAAGGTCGGATTTTAAAAAGAATCAAAATGATAAACATGACAAAATAGATCGCATATGGAATGCGGATGAAGCCAGTTCCTTACTAAGCAGTGTTCAGTCTTCTGAACTTGCCCAAGTGAGTGAGACCAAAAAGCGTTCCCCTCAAGCAGCGAACAAACTGTATGACCTCACCTCCTTACAAAGAGAAGCAAACCGCTTACATCACCTCCCTGCAAGCAGAACTCTGCAATTGGCTCAATCCCTTTACGAGAGGCATAAGGCGATCACCTATCCAAGAACGGACTCCAAGGCATTACCGGAGGATTACGGGCCCACATGCAGCGAATTACTCGGGGTTATTGCAGGATCTCTTGCCACTTATGCACAAAAAGTTTTGGACAACGGATGGGTTGATCCCAAAAATAAAAAGATTTTCAACAATAAACAAATAAGTGATCACTTTGCGATCATTCCGACCAACACCATTCCATCCAATTTGGATGCAAATGAGGCCAAAATATATCAGCTCATTACCAAAAGGTTTATCTCGGTTTTTTACCCCCCCGCCCAGTGGGATATCACTACCCGAACAAGCTTGGTTGGAGAGCACTCTTTTAAGACTGAAGGTAAAGTATTGGTAGAACCATCGTGGTTGGCAATCTATGGAAAAGATAATCAACCCAGTGACACCCTCCCTGCTTTAATTGCAGACGATGAGGATAGAGCTAAACTTTTATCCTCCGAAATTGTTAGCGATCAAACAAAACCTCCCCCCCGTTATTCTGAAGCAACTCTACTATCTGCTATGGAAAGTGCCGGGAAACTGGTAGAGGATGATGAGCTTGCCGAAGCGATGAAAGAGAAAGGCTTAGGAACTCCTGCAACTCGAGCAGCAACTATCGAGCACTTGATTAAAGAGAAATATGTCAGGAGAGAAGGGACTCAACTTCATCCTTCTATAAAAGCTGAAGACTTGTTCCAGTTCCTTCACGCAGCAGATACCAATGTACTAACCAGCCCAGCCTTAACCGGAGAATGGGAGCACAAGCTTCGAAAAATTGAAAACAATGAAATGACTCGAGAGGAGTTCATGGAAGAAATCTCAACGCTTACCAAGGAATTCGTTTCCAAAACAACTGGTTTTACAGAAACTGCTGATAGCTTTAAAAATACCATCTTAACATCTCCAGTTGATGATCAACCCTTATTCGAGAGTCTCAATTTCTTTCAAGATATGGAAGGAGAATTTAAAATTTCCAAAAGTATTGCCGGCAGAAGGCTTGAAGTTGAAGAAGTCAGCCACCTTCTAAAGGAAAAAAGAATTGGTCCACTCGATGATTTCATCTCCAAGGCAGGAAAGCGCTTTTCCGCCATGCTTAAACTTGACGACGATTTTAAAGTTAGTTTCTTATTTGAAAATTCAGATGATCAAGGTTCAGAAGAAATAGAATTATTGAAAGACGCCCCGGTTGTTGCGCAGTGTCCAATTTGCGACAGTGAAATTAAGCAAACCGGTTTTTCCTATGTTTGTCTTAAAAATAAAAAAGTATCGGATGGCGACTGTAGTTTTCGCATTACTCGTAAGCTTTTAGATAAGGAAATACCCTTGGAAGAGTTCCAAAAACTGGTCAGTGAAAAGAAAACTGGTCTCATCAAAGGTTTTGTATCCAGACGGACAAAAAGACCTTTTGACGCAAATTTAATTTTAAAAGAGAATGGAGGAATTGGATTTGAATTCCCCCCCAGAAAGAAAAAAACTGCATAGTAAAATAATGCCCACCTATCTTTACGAGGTCCTTAACGGATCTGAGCCTACTGAAATCTTCGAGATTGACCAAGATTTCAATGATTCCCCTTTGACTTTTCACCCGATTACTAAGGAACCCGTCCGGAAAATTCTTTCCCCTTCTACGATTTCCTTAAAACATACAGATTCTTCTGAGAAAAGAATACTCTCGAATGCAAACCTTTCAAAACATGGTTTCAATAAGTATGAAAAGTCTGACGACACTGGTACATTTGACCGAACTGCTGGCAAAGAAGGCCCGCGAACCATCGGATAACCACTATTTTACTAGCAGGTAATGAAATCATCGAAGAACAACTTCAAAAAGCCAAAGTGGTTACGGGCAAAACTTCCTTCCGGTCCGGCATACAGCGAGGTTCGTGATATCGTTGACAACAACCAACTAAACACTGTTTGTCAAAGTGCTCAATGCCCGAATATGGGAGAGTGCTGGTCTAGGGGAACGGCAACCTTAATGATTCTTGGAAATGTTTGTACCCGAGCCTGTACTTTTTGCGCGGTGCAAACTGGAAAACCAACCGAACTTGATCTTGCTGAACCTCCTCGCGTAGCCGATGCAGTTGCCAAGATGCATTTAAAGCACTGTGTTCTCACTTCGGTGGCAAGGGACGACCTCCCAGATGGTGGTGCTAAAGTTTGGGCAGCTACGATTCGAGCTGTCAGGTATCGTAATCCTAACACTGCAATAGAGGTTTTAGTCCCCGATTTCAAGGGTGACTTTGACAAACTTGACATTGTTCTTGATGCAAAACCAGATATTTTCAATCACAATCTAGAGACCGTTGAACGCCTGCAGCGACCGATCCGTAGAACTGCTAGTTACCATAGGAGCTTGGGTGTTCTTGCTCACTCCAAAAAGCGTGGGTTTCGGATCAAATCAGGAATTATGCTCGGCTTGGGGGAAGAGGAAGATGAAATTCTTTTAGCTATTCGGGATTTATCTAAAGTTGGGCTTGATATTCTCACACTAGGACAATATCTCCAACCAAGTCCCGAATATGCACCCATTGATAGATGGGCGACGCCTGAAGAGTTTGCAAACTGGAAGCTGGAAGCTCATAAACTGGGCATCGAAATTGTTGAGTCTGGTCCCTTAGTGCGTTCGTCCTACCATGCTGAAGAGCAGTCCGCCCAATTTGCTAAAGACTTTAAAGTTTATGCATAAGTAAGGATTTTCACTTCTTTGGCTTGTTCACTTTCCCGATACGATAAAGGGCATTTTCAGTTCTTAAAACTAATGTATTTTCGTAAGCCATCCCACTGGCAAGAGTTCTTTCCTGCAAACTGTTTGTAGCCTGTAACACAAAACTTGGCTTTGCCTGAAAAACATAAGTGGTTCCTTCTTCGTCGGTAAGATAAATCATACCACCCGCTTGAATTAGAGAAGCCGAAGTACTTCCTGCAACCCGTTCCATCCATTTTACTTCTCCAGTCAAAGCATCTAAACAGCTAACGACACCTGCATCCGAAACCATAAACAATAAGCCATTTACAATCACTGGAGAACTATTTCGAGGAACCGCTTTTCCTGTACTCCATCGAACTTTCTTTTTGGTTACTTCACCTACTCCATCTACCGCAATGGCATAAAGAGTTGGATGATCATACCCACTGCTCACATAAATCAAACCCTTAAAGTAAATCGGTCTTGGAACCACTGAATAACCTCCACGATAATTTGATTTCCAAATTTCTCGGCCAGTTAAGTCATAAGAAAAACACCAGTCACTGGCAGGGCTAATTATTTGGAAAGAATTTCCAGCGGGAATTACCAATGGCGTACAAAAAGAAAAGTTTTTCTTAGCATTGCTGGTTCTTCTCGCTTTCCATGTAATGGACCCATCTTTTTTATTTAATGCATATAAACAAGGATCATCCGCTCCATCCGCACTAAAAAATAATAGTTCCCCAAAAGCGATAAGTGAAGAACCACTACCATGCACGGGGCTATAATTGAAGGTTTTCTTCCATACTACTTGTCCATTCTTTTCCATACAGGCAGTCCCGAGATTTCCAAAATGGAAATAGATTCGATTACCGTCGTAGAATGGAGTTGGACTAGCATAGCTGTTTTTCCGGTGGATTCTGGGAAGATTATTATATTCAAACAAAATAGATCGCCAATTTCGTTTTCCATCTTTCGGATCGATAGAGATTGCCTCCAGAAAAAGTTTGTTACTCGATGTATCAGTTCTGGCATTCGACACTATAATTTCATCCTCAGTAGAGATAGGAGAAGACCATGCCTTTCCCTCTAATTTGGTTCGCCACAAAAGATTACTACCATCTGAATCCCACACCACTGGAAGTTCCGAGCTAGCATGTCCTTGACCAGTAGCTCCACGAAATTGATTCCAATCTAATTTTCCTTGTAGGAAAATAGGATAAGAATAAACCAATAGAATCAGAAATATGAATTTCACGATTTTCACCCTATTAGGAAATTCTTTGGTTTAAAGTATTAAAACAGAATCGAAAAAGAATAGAAAGCTCTGCAAATAAGAAGGGCGTGCAAATACACGCCCTTCAAATTTGAAAGTAAGTTAATAAAACTTACATCATCCCGTGATCATGATCATGTCCGCCAGGGGCAGGCTTCTCATCCTCAGGAATATCGGTAATCATGCAATCTGTTGTCAAAAGAAGACCAGCAACTGAACCAGCATTTTGCAAAGCGGTTCGAGTTACCTTAGTAGGATCAACTACTCCAGCTTTGATCAAGTCTTCATGAGTGTCAGTTGCGACATTGTAACCCACCGTGCTTTTCGATTTGAGTACTTGCTGAACAACGAGAGAACCTTCGACCCCAGCATTGTCGCAAAGCTTTCTGAGTGGAGATTCAATTGCACGACGAACTATTGAAGCACCGATGGCTTCATCCCCTTCTAAAGAAGAGGAAGCTTTATCTATTGCATTCGCTGACCGTAGCAAAGCAACACCACCACCTGGAACAATACCTTCTTCTACTGCGGCACGGGTGGCATGAAGAGCATCTTCCACGCGAGCTTTCTTTTCTTTCATTTCAGGTTCAGTCGCTGCGCCAACATTAATAACTGCAACACCGCCAGCAAGCTTAGCTAGACGTTCTTGAAGCTTTTCACGATCGTAATCGGAAGTAGTTTCTTGGATCTGACGACGAATTTGTTTTACACGACCTTGGATATCAGAAGCTTTTCCGGAACCTTCAACGATAACGGTATTTTCTTTATCCACCGAAATGCGCTTGGCTTGACCAAGATCAGCAAGTTGCACATTCTCAAGCTTGATTCCAAGATCCTCGGTCAAGCATCGTCCACCCGTCAAGATTGCGATATCACGAAGCATTTCTTTTCGACGATCACCAAAACCAGGCGCTTTCACTGCACAAGCATTAAGAGTACCGCGTAATTTATTCACTACTAACGCTGCAAGAGCTTCACCCTCAACATCTTCGGCAATAATAAGTAGGGGCTTGCCTTGTTTTGATACAATTTGAAGGAGAGGCAATAGATCATTTAATGCAGTAATTTTTTTCTCATGAATGAGAACAAAACAATCGTCTAGTACTGACTCCATGGTGTCATTGTTGGTGCAGAAATAAGGACTCAAATATCCCTTATCGAATTGCATACCTTCAACAACTTCAAGTGTGGTTTCAATACTTTTTGCTTCTTCAACTGTGATCGTTCCATCTTTACCGACTTTATCCATCGCATCTGCGATGATTTCACCGATCTCATCATCCCAGTTGGCTGAAACCGTTGCTACTTGACGAACTTCTTCACGATCTGAAACCTTTTTGCTGTCGCGAAGTAGCTTGGTCACACCAGCTTCCACTGCTTTATCGATTCCCCGTTTAAGATAAACTGGGTTTGCACCTGCTGCAACATTCTTCAAACCTTCTCGGTAAACACTTGCAGCAAGAACAGTTGCTGTTGTGGTACCATCACCTGCAAGATCGGAAGTCTTTGAAGCCACTTCACGAACCATTTGTGCACCCATATTTTCATAGGGATCTTTCAGATCGATTTCTTTTGCAACGGTTACCCCGTCCTTAGTAACGGTTGGAGAACCGAATTTCTTGTCTATTAAAACATTTCTTCCCTTTGGTCCCAAGGTTACACTCACCGCATCTGCTAGAGTCGTTACGCCTTTAAGAACTTTTTTCCGGGCTGCTTCGTCGAATAATATTTGCTTAGCCATTTTAGTATTTTATTTATTGATTAATTGGATTACGGCGAATGTGCCTTACCCGATAACGCCGAGAATATCATCTTCACGAACGAGTTGGTATTCAACATCGTTGACCTTGACTTCGGTGCCACCGTATTTGCTGATTAGGACCTTATCTCCTTTTTTGACAAGAAAGGGGATGGCTTTGCCATCTTCATCTTTCTTACCAGTACCAAGAGCTACGATTTCAGCTTCTTGTGGCTTTTCCTTTGCTGAGTC
>CESP01137530.1_pt1 | contig 19152 bp, 18 predicted proteins | sample 531211 | NCBI WGS metagenome assembly CESP01 (sample SAMEA2622074, study PRJEB7988) | marine metagenome | biome: marine biome (ENVO:00000447); feature: surface water layer (ENVO:00002042); material: "saline water (ENVO:00002010), including plankton (ENVO:xxxxxxxx)" | depth 5 m | reverse complement strand
TTTACTCCAATCGTATTTACTTTATTTTCTTCAGCACTAAGATCAGGTATTGCTTTTACTCTTTTAATCATTGCTTTTAATACTTCAAGTCGTTTTTTAAGGTTCCTTTTTTTTGGATTAGCAAGTCTTTTACATCTATCCATGATTCCAATTATTGCCCTTTATTTTTCTTTTAACTTTTCAAGGAATTCTATAATCCAATCCTCTTTTTTTCTGTCTATATCTTTTTTAATTTTTTTGAGTTTTTCAGCTGTTACTGCAGCTTTTTTGTTGAAATTTAATCTATCGGGAATAAGTCAAAGTATTTTTTATAATTTGCTGGTTATTTATCTTGGAGTCATTATGACCTTTATTAATAAAAAAGTTCTTCAAAATTTGTATGGTTTCATTGCTATCGGATTAATTTTTATTTTTATGTTTGGACTTATTTTTGACAATTTTTATCTTAGGTTTATAGGCAATTCTCTAGTTTTTTATTTATTGTATTTATTACAAAATGGTGAAAAGGAGACAATTAAAATTTTTACAATTGCATTCTTACCATTTTTTCTTATAACTTGGTTTTATACATTAACTAATGTTTAATCTTATCCTCTTATGAAAAAAAATATTCTAATAGTCTTAAGCGCCCTAAACATGGGAGGGGCCCAAAGAAATGCCTCTATATTAGCTAATGAGTGGGCAAAGGCAGGTTACAAAGTCACATTGATTTGTACACATGAGGAAGAAATCGTAAATCATTTTTTGATACATAAAGACGTAAATTTAATAATTTTTAGAAAAAATTTTTTTACTTCAAAATTTAGATTTTTAAATCTTCTAAGGAAGCTTTTTAAACTTAGAAAAATAATAAAGTCTCAAGATCCAGATGTGATAATTTCGTTTCTAGCTAGAATTAACTTGGCAGCGGCTCTGGCAAACTTGGGAACAAAAAAATCTTTAATAATTTGCGAAAGAACTTGGCCTCCTTTTGCTTCTCTAAATAATAATTTTGCTTGGTTTTATAATTTCCTTTTCAAAGGCGTCCACAAAGTAATTGTACAAACGGAAAAGAGTAGGATTTGGCTTAATGAAAATTTTTCTTTTAAAAACATAGCTGTGATACCAAACCCAGTAAAGTATCCATTACCTTCAGAAAAGCATAAGAACGTTAATCCAAATGATTTTATTTTAAATGGTAAGAAAATAATACTTGCTTCAGGAAGAATGCATAAACATAAGCAATTTGATTTATTGATAAAAGCTTTTCATGGTATTAAAGATCGACATAAACTTTGGAACTTAGTAATTTTGGGCGATGGCGAAGAGAGAGAAAACTTAGTGGAGATTTTAAAAGAAAAAAAAATAGAAGATAGGGTTTTTTTTCCTGGAAAAGTTACTAATATTTCCGATTGGTATTCTGCATCAGAATTGTTTGTTTTAAGCTCTATGGTTGAAGGTTTTCCAAATGTACTTCTTGAAGCTATGTCTTATGGAGTTCCTTCTATAAGTTTCGATTGCGATACTGGTCCTCGAGAGATTATTGAAGATAAAGTCAATGGGATATTGGTATCTCCGAATGAAAAAGAAATAGGCCTTTATAAAGCTTTAGATGAATTAATTAAAGATGAAAAATTACGCAAAAAGATTTCTAAAAAAGCCATCATGGTCAGAGATAAGTATTCAATTGAAAATATAATGTTAAAATGGAATGAATCCTTAAAAACTTAATTTATTTTACATATATGCTGTCTTCTTTAAATTTATGAACGAAGTTTCAAAATTATTCGATGTTAGATCAAAAAAATACAGTCAAATTTATACAAATCTAAATTTAAAGAAATTACTTCATCGCGAAAAGCTACAACGTTTAAAATTGGTTGAGAGATTAATACTTGATCTTTCTAAGAATACAGATGATGAATTAATTATAGATATTGGTTGTGGCACCGGTAATCTTCTCTGTAGTTTAAGAGATAAGCTTCCTGCTAAGATGTATGGTTTCGATATCTCAAAAGAGATGATAAAAGTAGCCTCTAGACAAGATAGTAAAGATGTTATTTTCAAAGTTGGAACTATTGATGATGTTTCTAAGAAAGCCAATATAGTTTGTTCTCTTGGTGTTATGGGCTATCAGGATGATCAGGAAATATTCTTACAGAATTTGTCCACTTTGATTGATACTGAGGGGTATTTGATTTTCACAACGGCCAATGGGAACTCAATAACAAGGTTTATGCGAAATTTTTTAATAAAATTTCATAGAACTATTTTTAGAAAATCAAATAGAGTGGAATTTCTTTCAATCAAAGAAAAAAAGGTTCAAAAGGTTTTATGCTCTAGAGGTTTTAAGTTAATAAAAAAAACCTACATAACTTTTGGATTGGGTCTATTTTCTTCATCAATAGAATGCAAGATAGATAGATTGCTATTCAAATATATTAACAATAAATTTATAGGAAAGTTTTTATCACTTAGTGTTATATATCTTTTTAAAAGAATTTGAAAATTTTAAAATTAATTAAAGAAAAAAATAAATATGCCAATTAACAGATATGAAGACAAAAAAGTGGCAAGTTATTGGAATAATAAATATCAACAAAGCTACCATCCTTATCTTCATGGCAGACAGAAAATGGTTTTAGAAATGATCTCGGATTTGAATCTTCCTAAGGGCTCTAAATGTCTTGAGTTGGGCTGTGGAGGTGGACAAAATGCCATTAAGTATCTTGATTTTGGTTTTGATGTTCATGGCGTTGATAGTTCAGATGAACTATTAAAAACAGCTAATGAAATAAGATTTTCTGAGTCTAAGCTGTCTTTTTCTAACGTAGACTTAAACATTAAAATGCCATTTGATGACGAAAGTTTTGACTTAGTTATTGTTGTAGGAACTTTGCAATACTTAATGGAACCCTCTGCATGCGTTAAAGAAGTCGCAAGAGTCCTCAAAAGCGGGGGATATTTTATTGTATGCCAAAGAAATGCATTATCATTTAATGTTTTAAGAAGGCCCCTAAGTTTTTTAAGTTGTTTAATTTCTCAAGAGGGCTTCGAGTGGGGAGGCCGACAAGTTTCTACTTCAGTAGGCTTGTCTTCAGAAGGTAAAAAAGATGTTTTGATAAAGAGAATGATAAAGTTTTCTAATTTATTTAGATGGCTAAAGATTGCTGGGTTCGAAATAGTTTTCCGAGCTGGATTCACACCAAATTTTTCTACCTTTCCAAGGTTTTTTATATTTTTAAATTGGATTTTAAATTTTTTACCTTCTTTGTATCGTTTTTCACATGTTATTCTTGTTACAGCTAAAAAATCGCTATAAGCAAGCTTTAACAAAAAAGGTGGATTAAAATTTAATTTTTCTGTGGACACAAAGTAAAATTTCAGAAAAATTCTTTATACCAAAAAATTTGATGAAATTGCTTAGACTAACTCCGGCTCTTAAGTCAACAAGCGCACCATATAACCAATTTTCTCTTGGATTTAAGGAAACTATTGATCAAACTTTATTTTCTTTGAATGCTCATCACGACGTTGAAATAGACAAAAAAATTAGTGTATCTCATAGCAATGGATCTATAGTAAAGGCATTTTTTACATTAAAAAAATTAATTCAAATTAACAAATACGATATTGTCCATATACATAATGGTTTAACTGGAGTAATTTTCTTAATAGCTATCCTGCCATTTAATGCTCGTTTATTAAATAAAACTGTTTTTACCCTTCATAACAGTTGGCACGTACTTAAATCTAGAAATAAGTTTTTGGACTTATTAGTGATGATATTTTCAAAATCAGTTTGTGCATGTGGTCAATCTAGCTATGATAGCATTCCAAACGTTGTTAAATTTTTAATTGGGAAAAAAATCATATCTGTTTCAAATGGTTTTGATCATGAGAGAATTGATAGAGTCGAAAAAAAAAGAGGGACTATAGAACACTTTAGCTCGACTAAACTTAAGATTGTTTGTGTGGGCGTATTAAATAATACAAAAAATCAAATAGCTCTTCTAAAAGTTTTAAAAAAAACCCAAATAAATGCAGAGGTAGTTTTTCTAGGCGATGGTATTAATAAGCAGAAACTGATTAATTTTTCGAAATCTATCTCGAGATCTGTTGATATCAGTTTCAAAGGGCTTGTCTCTAGAGATATTGCCATTGAGCATATGTTAGAAGCTGATTTATTTATCTCTTTATCTAAGGGAGAAGGATTACCAATTGCTGTTTTAGAAGCGATGTATGCGGGGTGTTTTCTGATACTTTCTTCTATTCCTCCACACATAGAAGTCTCCCCCCCTAGGGATAGGTGTAATTTCGTTCAACTTGCTAACAATGATGAAGTAATTCAATCTCTTAACAATGTAATCAGTAATTTAAGGGAAATTAAAATGGGCAGACATAAATCTAAGGAATACGCTATAACAAACTTTAGTATTAATAATATGCTGCAAACCTATATGAAAGTATATGAATCATTAAAGAAATAAAAATTTCATGTAAGAAGATTTTGCGATGACTGCGATAAATAATAAGTTAAAAAACTTTTTAACAGAGCTTGATGATAAGAATATTTCTTACATAAGTTGGAAAAATAATCATGAGTTATTAGACGTTTTTTCTGGCGAAGGAGATCTAGATATATTCGTTCCTATAGAGAACAGACATAATTTTATAAATCTTTGTAAGGAACAAAACTGGATTGAGGTCTCAAGTCCAGTTGCAAAACATCAATCTATATCTCATTTTTATTGTTTAGGAGAGAATTTAGAGGTTTTTCACTTGCATGTTTACTTTAAATTTATTACTGGAGATTCTTGGATTAAAGAATATTCTTTGCCCCTTGAAACATGGCTTTTAAATAATCGTATTTGGAATAAGGAGCATAATATTTGGGTTCCTAATAACTTTACTCAATCCTATTTATTTATCGTTCGTCACTTATTAAAGTGCGGATCACTTACAGGAAGATTGCTTTATAAATTTGGATTAGATTCTTACAAACGAGAATGGGAAAGTTGTAAAACTAATTTAGATTTAGATCAAGGCGAAGATCCTATTAATTTAAAATCATATATAAAAGGTTCTAAAGTTTATGAAAAAAAATTTGAAATGCCCAAGCTAACGACAGCAATATTTTTTAAGATATCGTGCTTACCTTATATGAGATTTAAAATAATCAGTTTACCTTTTAGACGCTTTTTTTCTATGGTTTCAAGAATAATTAATAAACTTTATTACAAGAAAAAAAAATTACTTAAACCTAAAGGTTTAATCATTGCTATTTCTGGGGTAGATGGTTCTGGAAAAACTACAATGTTAGATGAATTGGATTACATTTTTGGAAATTTTTTAACTATCAATAGGTTTCATTTAGGTAAGCCGCAAGGAAAATTTATAGAATTTATTTGGAGAGCATTAGTTAATAAAACCGAAAATCCTTTGATGAAAGAGAATCCCACGAGTTATATTTCTTATTCAAAAGGAAAAGCTTTAAAAAGCACAATACTGGCTTTGTTAAGATTAAAGAAAGCTAGATTTGCAAAGAAAAAATCATTCAAAGGGAGTCTAATTCTTTCTGATAGATGGCCTACTAAAGAAATTGGTAAAATGGATGGGCCGAGAATCATGTTAGAAAAAGATACAGGATGGTTTGTACGTTCTTGTAAAAGAATTGAAACATGGGCATATAATTTAATACCTGAGGCAGATATTTGTTATTTTTTTGAAGTTCCTCTCGAGATCGCTAAATCAAGAAACGAATCAAGGGTTAAGAAATATAAGGAAACTGATGAGATGATCACGGATAGATACTTAAAAAATTCTGAATATAAGCCTATTGCTAAAACAATTATTCGCTTTAAAAACACAGATGATTTTCAAATGAAACGCAATGAATTTATAGGAAATGTTTGGCAGCATATTTCTGAAATATATTAATGTAAATAATCTTTAGCATGACAAAATATTAAAAAATGGAAATTAAAGATTTAAACTATCCTCAATTCAAAAGCCTACTAAATGAATCGAAGCGAAATTCTGATCCAATATTTTGTAAATTTATTTTAAGGCCGTTATCTTTTCCAATCGGTTGGATTTTTTATAAAATTGGTATGAAAGCTAACACTGTAAGCATCGTTTCTATTTTACTAACTTTAATATCATGCAATCTCATTTTGTTTGGAAATGACTCTAAATTAATTATGGCTTCCCTTATCATGATACTCGTCGCTCTGACTGATTGTATTGACGGAAATATTGCCCGAGCTAGAAAAGAAACAGGTCCGTTAGGAGAATGGATGGATGCACTAAGTGGTTATACTGTTTATGCTTTACTCCCTTTAAGTTTAGGTATTTATTTATCCTTAAATAGTAATTTTGAGGTAATGGCTTCCATTTGGGTAATAATCGGAGCAGCAACATCTATTGCAAACTTGTATCAAAGACTTATTTATCAAAAATTCATTAATAGTTTAATTAAACATCCAATAATTAATGAATTAAAAAAAACTAAATCTGCTCTTTCGAAGTTGAGTGGTGAGACTGGTTTAGTTGGTTGGATGATGCCTTTGTTATTTTTTGCAACGCTAGCAAATATGCTAGAAATTTATTTAGCTGCTTATTGTTTTTTTTATATTTTCTCCGCTATGCTGATAACAATTATGTTTATAAGAAGAGCTAGTCATTCTTAAATCTTAATTGATCAAAATATCTTTAATTTTTAAATAGTTACACATAGACTTTTAGATTAATAGAAAAAGTAGATTTAATTTAATATGAATAAAAAAAAATTTACACAAATCATATTAGGTGCAGGTCGACCATTTAGTGGAGAACAAAATTCATCTTTAAAAAAAATATCTGGTGGCATTCGTGTACTTGATTGGACTTTACAAGCAGCTAAATTCCTTAATCCTAAAGTATATTTCGTCGCTGGTTATCAAATAGATGAAATAGTTTCTAGCTATCCAGATCTTAACTATTTGGTTAACACTGAATGGAATTCAACAGGTCCCATTGCCTCATTACTTCAAGTGAAAGCGGAAGAAGATACTGATTACATAGTGTCTTATGGTGATATTTTATTTCGCGAAAAAATATTAAGAGATCTGCTTAAATCAGATGCTGACATAAGTATTGCGATTGATTCTAAATGGAAAAAACGTTACTCAAATCGTACTTTAGAAGATATTGAGCGAAGCGAAAAAATATTAGTTTCTAAATCATATTTTTCTGGAGTTCAAGATAATAGTAAATCAGAAAATGCAAATGCTGAGTTTATTGGCTTGATGACTTTAAAATCTAAGGTCATGAAATTTCTAGAAGAAAAGTCAAAATTCTTTCCTCCTGAAATGCGACATTCAAATCTAACAGCTTTATTAGAGTTTTTCAAAGATAATGGGTTCAAAATTAAAATCGTCGATGTATTAGGTGATTGGGCGGAACTAAACGAGGCTGCAGATATAGCTAATTTTATATTGGGAACTAAAGCTCAAAGTTTAAAAAGATTGAAAGAAGTTGTTACTTTAAGTCATATAGCACCTCAATCTAGCTTCACCGTTTCTGAGTGGAATAGCAATCAAGATAAAGTCTTAAAAGATATTCAAAGTAAATTTAAATCTAAAAATGTGATAGTTCGAAGTAGCGCTATTTCAGAAGATGGTTTCGAAATTTCTAATGCAGGCGCATTCTTAAGCATTTTAAACGTAGACACGAGTTTAAAAGAAATAGTTTCTAATTCAATTTCCAAAGTCATAGATTCTTATGATGATAATTTATTAAATCAAGTTCTTGTTCAGCCAATGATAGAAAATGTATCTTTAAGTGGAGTTATATTTACTAGAACTCTGTCGGAAAGCGCGCCTTATTATGTTATAAATTTTGATGATGTAACTGAAAAAACTGACACTATAACTAGCGGCTCAAGCGTCGAAAATAAGACCTCATTAATATTTCGAGATATGGCTGGAAAAATAGATAACTTAATTCCCAAAGCTTTGAACGGATTGATTCCTGCTATACAAGAAATAGAAAATTTACTAAATTTCAATTCCTTGGATATAGAATTTGCTATTGGAAAAGACGAAAGGATTCATATTTTGCAAGTTCGACCATTGAATTCTGATAAAAATGAAACAGAAAATGATCAATTAATTTTTAAATCTTTAAAAAGCTCAATTAAAAAATTTAAAAAATTGCAAAAAAATAACTCTAATCTAGTTGGAAAGTCTTCAATTTTTGGAGTGATGCCGGATTGGAATCCAGCAGAAATTATAGGAACCAAGCCCAACATACTTGCATTTGATTTATACCGTTTCCTCATAACAGATGAAGTTTGGGCCAGGCAAAGAGCTGAGTACGGATATAAAGATGTTAGACCTCAATCTCTACTTGTTTCTTTTTCAGGACATCCATATGTTGACGTAAGAGCAAGTTTCAACTCTTTCATACCGTCGACTGTTAATAATGATTTAGCAAGCAGGTTAGTAGACTTTTATATAGAACGATTATGTGAAAATCCTCATTACCATGACAAAGTAGAATTTGAGATTTTACCAACATGTTACGCATTTAATTTTGAGGATTGGAGACTTACTCTTGAAAGCGGAGGGTTTTCAAGTAATGAAGTAGAAGAGCTAAAAGATAGTTTAAAAGTCATAACTAAAAATGCATTTTCACGTATCAAAGATGATTTTAATTCTGTAGACATTTTTAAAGAACGCTTTGAAAGTATTTATTTTTCTGATTCTAATCCGTTAGACAAAGCAATTTCTTTGTTGGAAGACTGTAGAAATTATGGAACTTTAGCATTTGCTCATCTTGCACGAAGTGGATTTATAAGCATTTCTCTTTTAAAAACTGCAGTCGAAACTAATATCATCAGCCAGGCAGCTATGGATTCTTTTTTAAACTCAGTCGAGACAGTAGCTCAGGATTTTTTAAATGATGCCAATAAGGTTGCGAATAATAAAATGCCTTGGTCAGATTATATAGAACTATACGGACATTTGCGTCCCGGAACATATGATATTACATCAGAAGCTTATTCAGAAAATATTGAAAAATTTATGAAACCTGTTGTGGAGCAATCTAAAAATAATTTAAATGCTTCTATTGAAAAAAATATTGAATGGTTAAATGAAAGAGAATCGTTTCTGGATGCATTATCTAAAATAGGTATCTCGGAAGATACTGATTCAGTGGAACAATTTATGAAAGATGCTATAGAAGGCAGAGAGTATGCAAAGTTTATATTCTCAAGAAATTTATCTGCTGCTTTAGATTTAATAGCTAAATACGGAAAAAATCATGGACTAAATAGAGAACAAATGGCTAATATTTCTCTGAGTAGCCTTTTTAAACTTAGATCTGAAAATATCAACTCAGATGATGTTTTTACTTTCTTGATTAATGAAATCAACACTAACAAAAAAATATACGAGGAAACTAACAAGATTGAATTACCCCCTCTAATTACTAGTGAATCTGACTTCATTTCATTTAAATATCCAAATAGTCAGCCAAATTACATTGGATTTACCAGAGTGTCTGCTGAGACTCTGATCATGGACTCAAAAAGATTTAATAAAGACAAACTCAACTTGAAAGGTAAAATTTTATTAATTCCTCAAGCCGATCCTGGTTATGATTGGATCTTCGGTCATAATATAGCAGGTCTGATAACTATGTATGGAGGAGGAAACTCTCATATGGCTATTAGAGCAAACGAGTTTGGCCTACCTGCTGCAATTGGAGTGGGAGAAGCAATGTATAAAACATTGTGTCGCGCTGCGATAATTGATTTAGATGTTGCTAATCGTAAAATCGAAATAATAAGATAACAATGAAAATTGGTATTACACAAAGGGTTGAATTTGTTGCTGAATATCCAGAAAGTAGAGATTGTTTAGATAGAAGATGGTCTGAGATGCTTGACGTTTTAAATTTAACTATGATAGCAATTCCTAACATTTCAGAAAATATTGAAAAATGGCTTGAAGTAACTAATTGCGATGGTTTTATTTTATCCGGCGGAAATGATTTAGCTGGATTACCAAATGCAAAAAATGTTTCAATTGAACGAGACCAAACTGAAATTGCTCTTTTAAAATATGCGCAAAATATATCTTTACCCGTGCTTGGAATATGCCGAGGGTTTCAATTGATGAACACATTTCTTGGTGGAAAGCTTGATAGGGTCTCAGGACATGTTGCTAACAGACATTCTGTCCGTAAGTGTTTTAAAAATGAAGGATCATTCTCAACAATCGATGTCAATAGCTTCCATAATTGGGGAATTTCTAGAAAAAACTTAGCGCCAAAATTAATACCATGTGCTTATGACTCAGAAGGTTTTATTGAAGCTGCAAGACATGAAGAGCTGAATTGGCTCGGAGTAATGTGGCATCCAGAACGCGAACAAAAATTTAGAAAGTCAGATTTAGAGATATTTAGAAATTTATTTTTTGAGAAATCTATATGAAAGTAATCATATTAGTTGCTGGAGAGGGAAAGAGATTAAGGCCTCATACAAATGAAAAACCGAAATGTTTAGTAAAAATTGCTGGAGATTCATTATTATCACGTCAATTATCAGCAATTAAGAGGTGTAATATTCCAAAAAAAGATATAGCCTTGGTTGGCGGCTATAAATCAGAAGCCTTAAAATCTTTCAAAGTGAAACAGTACAAAAATGTAAAATTTTCTCATTCAAATATGGTGACTACGCTCTTTTGTGCGCGTGAATTCATGTCTTCAAGAGAAGACTTAATTATTAGTTATGGCGATATAGTTTATGAAGATAAAATCTTAAAGGATATTTTAAATGTTGATGATGAAATATCTCTCATTGCTGATAAAGATTGGGAGAGACTTTGGCGATTAAGAATGTCGAACCCTCTAGATGATGCAGAAACTTTTATAATGGATGATGAGTTGCTTATAAAAGAACTCGGAAAAAAACCAATTTCAATTTCACAAGTCCATGCACAATACATCGGTCTAATAAAAATTCGTAAAGATATAGTGTCTAAAGTGATAGATATTTATGATCGCATGGATCGACATTTAGATTATGATGGACAAAATTTTGACAATATGTATATGACAAGTTTTATTCAGCATCTTATAGACTTAGGTTTCAAAGTAAGAGCGAAGCTCATTAAAAATAGCTGGTTGGAAGTTGATACTGTTGGAGATTTAGAGCGTTATAATAATATGGTAAAAGATGGTTCACTGAATAGTTATTGCCGATTATAAAAATTATTCTAAGTTCTATTTTTAAATTTTCTAAGACTAATGAGTTTAATTATAAAATTTGATAGATGAAAATTTTTTATCTATGACCCCTTATTTATTTGGTTTTTTTAAATTTAAAAAATTAAAATTTTAATTAATTGTGAAGAATAAAAAGAAAATTTTATATTTTGTAAGTGAAGACTGGTATTTTGTTTCTCATAGGATTGACTTAGCAATAGAAGCAATTCAGAGGGGATATGAAGTTACTTTATTGTCCAACATCAACGAAAAAAAAGATTTAATAGAATCAAAAGGTATTAATACCATTCATTTACCAATTGAAAGATCAAAAAAAAATTTCTTACACGATCTTGTACTTTTTTTACAGGTCTTAAAGATTTTCAAGAAAGAGAAACCATCCATATTACATTGTGTTTCTTTGAAACCGATTTTAATTGGAACTCTTTGCGCAAGATTTTTAAATAATACAAAAATAATAAATACATTTGCCGGGCTTGGGGTTTTAGTAAAATACAAAAATAGCTTTTTTTTAAAGGCTCTCATAAAATCTGTGTTGAAATTTTTTTTAAAATCCAATTCTGTAAAAATAATTGTGCAAAATCAGTCAGATAAAAACTACTTTTTATCTAACAATATTGTTAAGAAAGAAAATTTATTTTTAATATTAGGTTCTGGAGTGGATATGAATAAATTTACTCCGAATCTTAAAAATACCAAAAAAATTAGAGTAATCTTGGTTTCGAGGATGCTTTGGTCTAAAGGAATTAGAGAATTTGTTGATCTAGCAAATAAATTTATAAATAACAGATTCGTTAGTTTTATATTAATGGGAAAAATAGATGAAAAAAATCCAGATTCCATACCAAAAGATTATCTTGAGGCGCTAAATTTAAAGAGCAATATAAAATGGAGGGACCATACAGAAAACGTAGTTGAAGAGCTCAATAAATCTGACATTTTCTGTTTGCCAACTTCATATGGAGAAGGTATTCCAAAAGCATTAATTGAAGCTGCAGCATGTGGGCTCCCACTAGTTGTATCGTCAAATCCTGGGTGCATTGAAGTTACAGAAAATAAACTTAATGGATTTGTAATAGATCAAAAAAACTCAATAGGTTTCTACAATTCTCTAAAGCAATTAATTGAATCTAAAAAACTAAGAACAAAATTTGGAGAATTTTCTAGAAAAAAAGTAAAGCATAAATTTTCCATCGAAAATATAAATAAACAGACTTTAAATTTATATGATTTATAGCTCTGGTTTTAATTGGGATTAAATTGAAACAAAAAACTCAAACTTTTAAAAAAACGCTTGTGACTGGCGGTACAGGCTTCATAGGAAAAAGATTAATTAATTTTTTTATTCAAAATAATCACCAATTTATTGTTTTAACAAGATCAAAAAAACCTCTAGGGGAAAATTATGTTTTTTTAGAAGACGTTAATAAGATTCCTGAAAATGTTTTTGAAGGAGTAGATAGAGTTGTTCATCTTGCAGGGATTTCAAGAGACACTTTTAAACAAGACGAAAAAACAAAAAAAAAATATATCGAAGCTAACATTGATTATGTAGAAAAAGCTTTAAAAATTTCTATTAAAAAAAATGTAAAATCTTTTAATTATATTAGTTCCATTAAAGTAAATGAGATTAATACAGATTTTTCTCTAGACGATACGAATGGTTTTAAAAAAAATCAAAGCATTTATGCTCTTACCAAAAGAGAAGCGGAAAAAATAGTTTCAAAATTCTCTTTTAATAGCCAGATAAAAACAAACATATTGAGACTTTCGATAGTTTATGGTCCTGAATCAAAAGGAAATTTAAGCTTTCTTATTTTCCTAATAAAAAAAGGCATGCGTCTTAAATTTCCTTCTCTTAAAAACAAAAAGTCTTTTGTTCACGTGGATGACGTTATAAAGGCTATAAATTTTATAAGCATTAACGGAAATGATGGAGAGACATATAATATTAGTAGTGCGCATTATGATCTGAACCAAATTATTGAAATAATTTCAAAAGTCTATGAAAAGAAATACCTTAATCTTGAAGTATCAAAAAAAACTTTAGATTTTTTGTCTTTTATTTTTTCTTCACGCCTAGATTTATTTATGAGGCTTAAAAAAGAAGAAATTTATTCATCGAATAAATTAAAAGATCTAGGATTTAGCTTTTCCAAAACTTTGTATGATATAAATCAATCTGAATTTTAAAAAAATGTTTAAATTTAAGATACTTTGAATTATGAATGAATTAGAGTTAATCAATAGATCAGATCCATTATTTAAAAAAGATTTAATAAACTATGAAAATGAACTTTCAGAAATTATTAAAGGTTCAAAATTTTTAGTAATTGGGGGAGCTGGTTCTATTGGGCAATCAGTTTCAATTGAAATTTTCAAAAGAAATCCAAAACTTTTATACGTTTTAGACTTAAATGAAAATAATTTAGTTGAATTAGTGAGAACAATACGCAGCACTTTTTTAAACAAAGAGATAGACTTTAAAACTTTCGCCTTAGATTGTGGCTCAGATGAATTTGAAGCTTTTGCAAAACAAAATTTGAATTTTGACTTTGTGTTGAATTTTTCTGCACTTAAGCATGTTAGAAGCGAAAAAGATCCGTTCACTTTGATGAGGCTAATAAAGGTAAATATCTTAAATACTATAAAAATTCTAAAATTAACAAGGAATTCAGATTTAAAAAATTTTTTTACTGTTTCTACCGATAAAGCTGCTAATCCAGTTAACTTAATGGGAGCTAGTAAAAAGATAATGGAAAAATTTTTAATAAGAGAAAGCGAGTATCAAAATATTTCTCTAGCAAGGTTTGCAAATGTTACATTTTCTGAAGGTTCTTTATTGTATGGTTTTCAACAGAGAGTAAAAAAGAAACAACCTTTGTCAGCACCAAATGATATTGAGAGATATTTTGTAACTAGTAGAGAATCTGGTGAATTAAGTCTCTTTTCTTGTATTTTAGGAGAAAACAGAGATATCTATTTTCCAAAATTAAGTGAAAACTTTAAATTATTAAAATTTACAGATATTGCAGAAAATTTTTTACACAATTTGGGATATCAGCCTTTTATATGCGATAGCGAAGAGCAAGCTATAAAAAATTCTAAAAGCTTGATTAAGAAAGGTAAATGGCCTTGTTATTTTTTTGAGAGTGACACAACTGGGGAAAAACCCTTTGAAGAATTTTATTCTAAAGAAGAAGTATTAAACCTTGATAAATTTCAAGATATTGGAATCATAAAAAATGATTCAGTTTTAGATGATAATTCCTTTGATTTATTTGAGAAAAAAACTTCAAATCTTATTAGATCTAAATCATGGACAAAAAAAGATATTTTAGAGATCTTCGAAGAATTTCTTCCTGATTTTACTCACATCGAAAAAAATAGAAATCTTGATCAAAAAATGTGATGGTAAGGTTTCTAGATTTTTTCTTAAGCCTGCTTGGAATTTTAATATTATCTCCACTTTTTATTATATTATTTTTTCTTTTAAAATTTACAGGAGAAGGTGAAATTTTCTATATGCAAGAAAGAATTGGGGCTAATGAAAAAAAGTTCAAATTAATTAAGTTTGCTACTATGAAAAAAAATAGTTCTAAAATAGGTTCAAGACATATCACAGTAAAAGATGATCCCAGAATACTTTCGTTGGGAAAAATATTGAGGGATACAAAAATAAACGAATTACCTCAATTATTTAACGTTCTATTAGGGGATATGAGCTTGGTTGGCCCTAGACCCTTAGTAGGTTCTGGTTATCTAAAATATCCTGAAAACATAAAAAAAAGTATAAAAAAAATAAAACCTGGATTATCAGGATTAGCTTCGCTAATTTTAAGAAATGAAGAACATCTGTTGTCCTTAACATCAAATCCAATTGATTTTCACTCTGATGTTTTGACCCCTTTTAAAGGAGAAACCGAAGTTTGGTTTTATGAAAAAAAATCGCTTTTTAATTATTTAAAAATTCTTTTTTTGACTATTTGGATTGTCTTTTTTCCTAAATCAAACATTTTAGAAAGAGCTTTTAAAAAAAGGCCTGAAATGCCTCAAGAATTAAAAAATATATTTATTTCAGTTCAAAAAAATGAATAAATTAAAAAAAGTCGTAATTCCTGTTGCTGGCCTTGGAACAAGGATGCTTCCTGCAACTAAGTCTATTCCAAAAGAAATGCTTCCTATTGATGGAAAGCCTATAATTCAACATGTTGTAAAAGAGGCAATAGATGCAGGTTTTTCAGAAATCATACTTATAACTAGAGAAGATAAGATTTCTTTAAAAAGCCACTTCGAAACCAACTCAGAGTTAGAGTCAATTCTAAAAAAAACCTCAAATAAGACTCTTCTAAAAAGTATTAAAGAAATCTCTATGTTAGAGACTAAAATAATTTCTGTAACTCAAAAAGAAGCAAAAGGATTAGGACATGCTATTTTATGTGCTAGAACACTAATTGCTGAAGAGCCTTTTGCAGTCTTATTACCTGATATGGTTCTTGATTCCGATTATAAAAAAAATAATTTGGCTTTGATGAAAAAAAATTATGAAAAAACAGGAACGTCTTCTTTGCTACTAGGAAAGGTAAAAAAATCTGAAGTCAAAAATTATGGAATAGCGAAGTTAAAAAAAGAAGGAAGAAAGAATATTTTCTTTCCTTTGGATGACGTCATTGAAAAGCCATCTCCAAATGAAGCCCCTTCAAATTTATTTATCGCTGGTAGATATGTTTTTGATAACGAAATTTTAAGTTTAATTAATAAAGAAAAACCCGATTCTTCTGGAGAAATACAATTAACTGGGGCTATTTCAAATTTTCTTAAATCCTCAAAAAAACTGAATGGATTGCTCCTTGAGGGAAATATTCATGATTGTGGAAATAAGTTAGGATATTTAATTGCAAATATAGCTTTTTCTCTAAAGGATCGTAATACTAAAAGAGAAGTCTTAAAATACCTAAAAAAATAATTTGTTAGTTAAACTTAAAAATTTTTTTTCAAGAAAAAACCCAATTATCTTTGTAGATAATAATTCTAGATTTAACGAAGTTTTGAAAGAAATATCTATTGAAGAAATAATCGGAATAGATACTGAATTTGACTGGCGGAATACTTATTTTCCCAAGTTATGCTTGTTACAAATATCTACAAAAAAAAACATTTTTTTAATCGATTGTCTGCAAATAGATTCTTTGAATAAACTGAAGGACATTTTTGAAAATAGAGAGATTGTGAAAGTATTTCATGCTGTTAGGAGCGATATTACTGTATTGTTTTCTTCCATTAACCTAAAAGTTAATAATTGTTTTGATATTCAAGCCGCAGAAAAATTTCTTTCAAAAGATGATCTTAAAAGTTATGCAAAAATAGTTTCAAAATATTTAAGCTTGAACATTGATAAGTCAGAGACAAATTCAAATTGGTTGAAAAGACCGTTTACAGAAAGTCAAATAAATTATGCTGCTAATGATGTTAGATATCTAATAAAAATTTATTTGAAACAAAAAAAAGTTCTTGATGGTACGAATTCTTATCTTATTGTAAAAGAACTAACTAAAAAGGAAGTAAAATTAGGGACTCAAAAACTATATATCCCAAGATTAAAAAAACTAAAGTTTAATAAAAAAATAGAAAGGGACTTATTCATGTGGCGTGAAAATAAAGCCATGGAAAGAAACGTTCCACCATCATATATATTCAAAAATAAGTACTTTAAAAAAATCTTAGCTATCTATGATGAAAATTTTTCTAAAGATAAGATTCTCGAAATTTTAAAAAACGAAAATCTGGCAAATGATCTAATAAGTACCCTAGACCGATGTTAATTTTTTGGATTTTTCATTTTCTCTTATCTCTTTTGATTTCTTTTTGTTTTTATCAACTTTTATCATCAAAGATTATTGGGCTCATCATAGCTATTACTGTCTTCGGATTACTATCTGGTATCTGGTTTATATATCCTGGCAGCCAAGATTTTGCTCCGATACTATCAATTCTTTTTTTAGAAAATACTATTCTTGAGAGCAATGGCTACTGGAGACTAATAAGGCCTTTTTTAATATCTATATTTTTGGGATCATTTCTTTCAATTGCGGTAATTTTGTTTAAGAAAAAATTAGGTTTTGGTAAGAGTGAAGATTGAAAATTTCCAAAAATTCTTTTTATTTTTTTTATAAAAGGATTCTTTATCTAAAATATTAACATTTTTATTCAATCTTTTTGAAAATGGTACTTCTTCTGAGTAGGTTTTTTCAAATGAAGAAGGGTAAAATTTTTTAAAAGCTTCAAAGATTGCTTTTTCGTTAGAAAAAGAAGTAGTACAAACTACTAGTTTTCCACTATTTTTTAAAAACTCTCTAGAATTTTTTATTACTTCTAGTATTAAATTTGCTCCGGACTTGTCAGCTTTTGGTACTGGGTCTGGAAACCAGCCCGTTAATCTAGCAACTTCTTCTTTAACCCCAGAAACATCGCAAGAAATTAAGTCATACTTTTTATCAACATTTTGAAATAAATTAGATTTGAAAACGTTTATTTTGACATTATTTAGTTTTGCATTTTTCTTTGTTAACCTTAAGTGTTCTTCATATATATCAATAGCATCAACACTCATAGCTCCATTTTTAGCAAAATAAATCGCCAATGGACCAATTCCACAACCTAAATCTAGAATGTTTTTATTTTTAAAATCTACTTGCAAGGCACATTTCTCACTTAATAAAGTTGGCCTGAATACATTTTCATTATATTCAAGTTCGATGTTGAAAAAACTTACTTTATCCATTAGAAATTTATTACTTTAGGGGGTGGATTATCAATATCTAAAATGCCAATTTGGTTCTTTCCTTTTAGAAATCCTGCGCATTCGCCAGGATTGAAAATTATTGTTTTGTTTTTTGTCTCGTTTCTATATCGATGTGTATGACCATGAAAAATATAGTCAGAATTTTTGATTAAATTCTCATTAATTAATTCTGGATGATGGACTACACAGATAATTTTATTTTCTAAAGTAAAAAAATATGGCTCGTCAAAAAGGTTGCAATTAAATTCATTAGATGTGATTTCCAAAGACTCTCTTTCTCCTAAATCATTATTTCCAAAAACACCTAATAATTTGCAATTTAGTTTTTCAAAAGTTTTTAAGGATTTTGGAAGCGTAATATCGCCGGTATGAATAACTAAATCTACTTCATTCTCATTAAAAATTTCACATATTTTAGAGATATTCTTTAGGTTGTTGTGAGTATCCCCAACAATTCCAACTATCAATTAAGAAGTTTTTTCAAGAATGTGAATACCACAAGCAGTGCCAAGACCAATAACATGAGTCATTCCAATCTTTGCACCTTCAACTTGTCTTTTCCCAGCTTCGCCCCTCAAATGAGTACAGATTTCATAAATGTTCGCAATTCCGGTAGCTCCTAGCGGATGACCCTTAGAAAGTAGTCCACCTGATACATTCACTGGTACTTTTCCTCCAAGTTCTACATGACCTTCATCAATCATTTTGCCAGCTTCGCCATCCTTACAAAGACCAAGGTTTTCATAATGCAACATCTCAGCTGTTGCAAAGCAATCATGTAATTCCACAAGGTTTACATCTTCTGGGCCTATGCCGGCTTGTTCGTAAGCATCTTTAGCAGCCAATCTTGTACAGGCATTTACGTCTGGCATGACTAAATCTCTGTCGGTGTAAGGATCACTTGCCATAGCAGAAGCTCGCACTTTAACTGCTCTTGCCATTCCAAGCTCTCTTGCTTTTTTTTCTGAGACTAATACAGCTGCTGCAGAGCCATCAACGTTAACTGAACACATTAGTTTAGTGTTCGGATAAGAAATCATTTCCGCGTTCATGACGTCATCTAAAGGAGTCTCAATTTGATACATCGCTTTAGG
>CESP01035140.1_pt1 | contig 19187 bp, 12 predicted proteins | sample 531211 | NCBI WGS metagenome assembly CESP01 (sample SAMEA2622074, study PRJEB7988) | marine metagenome | biome: marine biome (ENVO:00000447); feature: surface water layer (ENVO:00002042); material: "saline water (ENVO:00002010), including plankton (ENVO:xxxxxxxx)" | depth 5 m | reverse complement strand
AGACCCTACTACATGAAAAACCATTGGTTTGGATCTACCCAGAGCTAAGAAGCCAGTTGGAAATTGACTTGGGGGAGGAATTGAAAATTGGTAAAAAAACCTTCCGAGTTTCTGATCTAATCAAGGATGAAACCGCCTTGAGTTTTCAAGCAGCCGAATTGGCACCCAAGGTTTTCATAAGTAAAAATTTTTTAGAAGAAACCCAGTTACTAACTCAAGGAAACACTGCTTTTCGCAATCACTTATTCCTCCTGCCAAAGGGACAGGACTCCGAGGCACTTGCTGGAAGCCTTTCACTGGCTCTTAAATCGCCCGATATACGAGTCTATTCTCATCAACGGGTTGGAAATCGAGCCAGTCGCTTGCTCAGATACCTTTCAGATTTTCTCGGACTTGTATCCATGGTCGCACTCTTTCTTGCTTCCTTGGGAAGCGGATACCTATACCAAGGCTTCGTCAATCAACGCATGAACGATGTCGCAATTCTAGTTTGTATGGGAGCTGAAAAAGGAACCGCAATCCGAACCTACCTCATGCAGTTGTCAATTTTGGGAATCGCCGCCGCCTTGCCCACAATCTTCATTTGTTTTTTTATCATTCCTTTACTTTCCACGGTTTTAAGCGAATTCGTACCCATTGCCCTTGAGGCATCTCTCCAACCACAAAGCATAGTTCTGGCCTTGCTGGTAGCTATTTGCGGGGGCTGGTTCTTGGCTCTTCCGAGCTTGTGGAAAATCCGGCTCCTTCGACCGGCTGAATTATTTCGTGAATCAACTCGCCCTGGTGACCGCTCTTTAAAATCCTCTTTAATCTTCGCAATTCCAGGTATTCTCGCCTTTTGGGGAATTTGTCTTTTTCAATCCAACTCATGGAAATTGGCGAATTATTTCTTCCTTTCCCTTTTAATTAGCGTGGTTGTTCTCTATTTGATTGGAATTTCCTCTCTTTGGATTTTGGATCGCTTCTTTCGAAAGTCCCCTCTCAATCTACGCCTTGCAACTCGATCCTTATCTAGGAACCGGGCGAGTACGGTAACTGGGTTTCTAGCACTCGGGATCGGTGTCTTACTCCTCAATATCATTCCACAGTTTCAATACAGCTTGGATCAGGAAATCGGATCGACCGGAGATTCTGGCAAATTGCCTAAACTCTTTCTCTTCGATCTCCAAGAAGACCACTTACCAGATTTACTCACTACCCTTGCGAACCAAGGTAAACCAATTCAAAACCTCACCCCTTGGGTCCGGGGGAAATTAATCTCGATCAAAGGGAAGAAATACGAGGAACTTAAAGAGACCGATCGTGAATATGAAAATCCGCGTGAACAAAGGAGAAACAGTTTTCGTAATCGTGGCTTCAACCTCAGTTATCGGGATCATTTACTGGAAAGTGAGGAAATCATTAGTGGAAGAATGGTCCGTATGAATTACGATCCGAATGCATCCCTCCCAGTGGAAGTTTCACTGGAACACAAGTATGCTGAATCCCTCGATCTAGACCTTGGGGATTCCATGCAAATTGAAGTGGGCGGGGTACCAATCGATGCTCAGGTCGTAAATCTGCGCCGTGTAAAGTGGACCAGTTTTCAGCCTAACTTTTTTGTTCAGATGCAACCAGGTGTGCTTGAAACGGCACCGAAGACATTTGTGGCAACGCTCAATGATTTATCTGAAAAAGAAAAAGAGGAAATTCAAAACTTATTGGTTCGGAAATTCCCAACCGTCTCGATCGTTGATGTTGAGCGAACCGGGCGGAAGGTATTAGAAATCATCTCCCAAATGACTTGGGCCCTGCAGGTTATGGCCGGACTTTCAATACTCGCTGGAATTATCGTGCTGTATTCACTTGCCCGCGAAAAAGCTCGGCAGCAGAGGTGGGAAATTAATTTGCTTAAAGTCTTAGGGGCTTCTTTTACCGACCTCAAGATGCAGGTAAGAATTGAATTTGGTCTGCTTGCTCTCTCCGCCTCAGTACTCGGGATTGCCTTGAGTATGAGTACTAGTTATTTGCTAGCTGAAAAAGTTTTTGACCGAGTCTGGAGTTTTCACATCGCACTTCCCATTACGATTATACTCGGGGTCGTATTTCTTTCGATCTTGGTCAGTGAAATTGCTACTCGAAGTGTTTTGAAAGAAAAACCTTCAAGCCTTTTAAACTGAAAATTTCCGTTAACATAGATTTCGTGAATAAAAAACCAGTTTATTTAATTCACGAATTTCAAGTTCAATTCTTTTATCATGGGACCCATTATTAAGGTGAAACATCAGAGAGCTCAAACTTCTGAGAAATCGATCCACAAAAATATCACACCTGTCATCCCCTCTCTCTGCATTTTGACATAACTTGGAAAATCTTTCACTATTTGACCAAGATATTAGTTGTTGAATACTTAACTTATTAATTTCCATTTCGATCTATCGTGTAAGGCAAAACTCGAGTTAACCACCGTTGTGTTTAATCGAATTTCGATAATCAGATGGGTTCACGCCATAATACCTTCGGAAAGTTTCAGCAAATTTGCTGGCGTTCTGAAACCCTACAAAAGTAGCAATTGAAGTTATTAAATTATCGGAGCCAGCAAGAAGTTTCGCCGCTGACTTTATCCTTTGGGTACGAATATATTCACCTACATTCATTCCAAAGTTTTGTTTAAATCCTTTACGCAATGAATAATCGGTAATGGAGAAATAACCACAAAGATATTCCTTCGTCGGAGGGTTTTGCAGGTTCTTCCTTACAAATTCAGCTATTTGAAATATTTTATAACTCACAGTGAACATCAATATTGAGATTGAGACTCAGTCTCAATTAAAAGGTACAGCCCTTTTGGTTGAAATTGCAAGGTAAAACTGTTTTACAAAGTAAAAAAGGAAGAAAGATTACCAGCTCTGGGGAGTAAAAAATCCTAAAATTTTAAACTTTTTGCCGCCTAGTGGTTCTAACACATAACAAATTCCCATCGGCTCGGGATAAATCCCAGTTGCCGATTCAAAAGGATCATCGTGAGCAACAATTGCTAAGTTTCCTTTCGATTTCAACTTAGTTGATAAGTAAGGCGTGATCCTTTTTTTCATCAAAGCAACTTGAGCATCGGTGTAATCTTCGTAGGGTAGGAAATTAAAATCTTTATTTTTTTCATATTCCCCAAATGCAAGCCATGCCGTTTGCCATGCTCGGAAGTACTCACTGGTTAAGACTTTAGAAACTGGTATTTTGTGAAATTTTATTGCTCGACCAATATGAACGGCTTCGTGCCATCCCTTCTCACTCAGCACTCTCTGGGTAGATCCGTCCTTAACATCTGCATCAACTTGGTCTGCATAATCTGTTTCTGTGGAAGCATGTCGGAAATACAGAACCAAACCACCGGCTTGCATTCTCTTTATTAATGACTGCTTATCGAGGTAATCATCTGCTGAAGCAGTGAAATTGAATTGTAAAAGTGCAATTCCTAAAAGGGATAAAAGTAACGGTTTCATAATGTAATATTCTTAATAATTATGTACAAAGGGTTAAATAAATCTTCTCCTAGACTCAACCCCCTAATCAAGCCATTTTAGGTGATTATAATAATAAACTAATCCACTAAAGATTCTCTTAAGCAAATCAACTCTGCACCGGTTCTCAGTACCATTGAACGATTCAAAACAGCAAATCCATAGATTCGGCCATTGATGGTCAAATCATTTTGAGCCAAAATTTCCTTCCCACCTTGATCGTCTAAAACGATAGCACTTCCTTCTTTAGTAAAAAAATAAACCCTGCCTGGGGCATGAAGTGGGGATGCCCAGCACGATCCAGGAAGGCGAAGATCCCACTTTTTTTTTCCATCCTCTAAATCATGGCATGTGGCAACTCCCGCCCGATTGACCAAATAAAGCAGATTTCCAGTGCTTAATGGAGAACCAAAACTGCAAGTCGCATCCTCCGCTACCCACAAGATCGAAGCTTCTTTTTCATCTGCTTGGTTCCTTTTCAATGCCATGGTTTGATTAGGTTTTGAAGATCCCACGATCACTTTATCATTGGAAACCGTAGGTGATGCTACCGTATTACCTTCGATTCCTTCCTTACTCCAAATTTTCTGACCTGTTTTAAAATTAAAGCATTCAACCACACCATTTGAACTAATAAAGAGGTTTTCTTGATCATCTTTGCTTACAAGTGTAGGAGAACTCCAAGAAACCCTTTCAGGTCGCTCAACCTTCCAACGATTCTCTCCGGTTTTTTTATTAATGCTCAGTAGATAAGAGGGTCCGGCATGGTCAACGAGTAAACCAATACTATCCATAGATTGCGTAAGGGAACCTCCAATTCCGTGATTTCCCAACATTGGACCATACTCTTCAGTCAAGGATCGCTTCCATAAAACTTTGCCGTTGTGATCCAAGGCTATTAACAGACCGCTCTCAAAAAAGGCATACACACCAAATTCATCTGTTACTGGACTCGGAGCAGCCTGGGTCACATATTGGGATCTTTTTATTTTGACTGGAGAATCAAATGTTTTCTTCCATTGCAGGGTACCACTGGATAAATCATGGCAACGAATGATTAATCTTTCACTCTCTTCCCCGAGAGTGGATGTAGAATAAATATTGGTACTGGAGATAACTGGAGTGGATTGCCCGTACCCCTCAAGGTCAACCCGCCAAGCCAGATTTTTTTCGTCAGACCATTCCATCGGAAGTCCGATTTCCTCGGTTTGACTGTTACCCTCCCCTCTAAAACCACCCCAATTGGAAGATTTTGATTTTTTTTGCTTATCACTACTCTTGGGCAATGCTTTTATTTCGGGATTAAAATTCAATATTTCAATGGAATTCAAGTGACCATCCCATGTCGCACCTCCAATGAAAAGGGCTTTATGCGAGTTCAAGGGAACCACTCTGTGAAAGAATCGCTTATTCTTAACCTTTGCTTCGGACGCAATCCAAGTGGAATTCGATTCTTCGAATATCCTTGGTTGGTAACTGAAAGGACTAACGAGTAACTTCCCACTAATTTCTGTCGAAGCACTTCCAAAAGCCTTAATTCTATTAGTTCCCGGAAACTCTGGCACTTCTTCCCACTTCATTGAATTTAGATTCAGACGATGCACTGCATTGGAAGTACCTTCATTGTTAAGCCCCCCGATCACATAGACATAATCTCCAACCACCGCGGCTGAGTTTGCTCTTACTGTCCATTTAGTCTTGGGTAATTTTTTCCATTTTATTCCTTTATTAGTAATTTTTCCTACCAACCCGTAATTAGGCCAAGTCACTCCTTTTCCGTTTTCCATCTGCCATCCTCCGAGTACATACAGCTTGTCTTTGTGAACTACCATTTCGTGAGAGGATCTTGGCTGAGGTAATGGAGTAGACTTGATCCATTTTTTCAACTTCACATCGAAATAAGAGACCTCGGAAAGTGAACTCAAATTAGATTCGGAATCTTCCTCATTTGTTGCCTGCGAGCCGCCTGCAACAAAAACTTTACCCTTGTATGCCGCCATTCCGAAACCCTGTAATGGCTGATTAAAGGGTAGGTGCTCCCATTGGTCAGGTTGATCTAAATTAACTCGAACGAAACTTTTAGAATGCGTTTCTTTGGAGTAAACATGTGCTTCACCCACATGACCTCCATAAACATACAAAAATTTACCATCTCTGCATGCTCCAAAGCTAGTAATAGCCTCTGGAAGTGTGAGTTTTTTTAATCTCTCTTCCTTAGATGGGACTGCATCAAGCTCAATCAATGAGGATAACACCAAAAGTAAGGAGGTTGTTAGTAATTGTGAAGGTTTTATTTTTTTCATTCTTTGGTTCATAAAGTTAAAATTTGGCAGCAAAACTGATAAATGCATTGGTTCCGGGTTGGGTATTTTTTTCATCTGCAGAGCCAATATTATGACCTCCCCCTCTGCGTGCACTTGACCAGAGAAAATATTTTTCATTTGTAATATTATTTATTCCTGCCCTGAGACTCCAATTTTCTGATATCTTTTTCCAGCCCACTAAGTCCAAAACCAAAGAGTCCCCAATAGGTATAGGCTCACCCGAGACTTGAGAAATATCCCCAGCATTCTTTCCCGCCCTGTAGGTGGAGGTTAATCGACTTCCCCAATCCTCATCCCTACAAGTATATCCCAAATAAAAGACACTTTTCCAGGGTTCTATTGAATTCAAGGGTACACTTTCGTTTGTTTTAGTACCCTTCGACCAAGATGTGGAGAATCCTAAATCTAAAGGAGTTGAGCTGGAGAAAAAAGAGTAATGCTTGGTATCAAACTTGAATTCGATTCCATAAATCTCTACACTTCCAATATTATCATTTGTGTAAAGGTCTACTACACCAAGGCTTGGCTGTTTAACCAAGTCAATGAATCCATCGTAATAGTTTTTGAATAGGGAGAATTCCCAACTACCAGAATCAAAAGTCTCCTGTAAACCGATTTCAAAACTATCGGATTTTTCCTCCTCAAGGTCGGGATTGGCATCAATAATGAATGAGCTTGTAGTACTAGTGGTAGGAGGATGCTCAAAAAAACCATTCAACTCCTCCGCACTTGGATTCCTTATCCCATGATTGTAAGAAAAGTATAGATTCATTTGTTCATTCCAATTATAAATTACTGATAATCCCAGAGAGCCAAGGGTCTTATTCTCATACTTGGAAGGCGTAAATGCAACACTTGCAGAATTAGCCAAAAAGTTTTCATCCTCTTCAGGTTCAATCTTGTAGTAATCAAACCTGATACTCGGGGTAATTGCCCAATTTTCATATTCTTTAACTTGAATCTCATCAATAAAAAATAAGGCGAAGTTAGAAGATTTTGACGGTGCCATACTATTTTGGTTATCTAGAATAGAACTTCCATCCTGAAGAAGATCTGTTTTTAGATAACCACTTTCAATATCACTTTCACTCCACTCAAGTCCGTAGGTAATGTTATGGTTAGTTAATCCGTAATTAAAGTCATTATTAGCAACTGCTTCCAAACCTTGAATTTTGGTAGCAAATGAAATATCCCTTCGCCTCAATAATGATGGATTCAAGCGATCCTGCAGATTGATGGTATCTTGCTGCGAATCTTGCATATAAACTTTAGCAGATACGGAATTCATCATTGGGAAAGTCCAATCCTTATCTGTATCAAATTCTATGGAAATTCTGTTTCTCTTTCTCCTGCTATCATGAAGTATGGATAGGTTGTCACCGGTTTCAATTGAGTTCACATCCGTTATTGAGTTTTGTTCAAAAATATCAACAACTGCTTTGAAATTTCCCACTGAAAGTCTTTTCACCATTTTCAAAACCGCTGCATTTCCTTGAAATTGTTGAGGGTCAGGAGATACGCTTCCATTATTTATTCGTTCGCCACCTTCCCTGAAACTGTAAACAAGGCTGTATGCCAAACCTCCAGATCCTGATGCAAAAACTAAACGGTTATTGAAGCTTTGATTAACGGAAGCAAGAGTAAGAGAGTCCTCGAAGGACTTACCGAGTAATGAGCTTCCCAACAAACTCTCTGGTCCTACTGTACGAACATTGATCGAACCTCCGATTGCATCGCTTCCATAAAGACTCGAGGAGGAGGATTTGAATAGTTCAATCTGGCTCAAAGTAGCTGGATCAAAATAGACACGACCTGCCCCCGCCATTCCTCCCGCTGTAAAAAATTCTGGAGGTTGCCTAATGCCGTCAATGTTTAGAAGAATTCGATTGCCTTCCATGCCTCTAATGTTAATGCCTTTTTCACCACTTCCCAAGTAGGGGACAAGGGGGTCTGCTCCTGTAAAGTCAAAGGGGATAGAAACACCTGGCTCGTACTTAAAAGCCTCCTCCAGGCTCACTGCTCCACTTCTCATCAGATCTTCATCCGTTATTACCGAATCCATACCAGCAGTAGAGGATGTAGTTTTTTCGGACCTTGTTGCAATGATAGTAATCGGTTCTAATTCTTCTCTATTTTGGCCGTGTAAAAAAGGGGTGGGTAATATCAAAAAGCTAAGAATGAAAGGAGGGGTGCCGCGAAATAGCCCAAAGTGCAACAGAACAAAATACCTAATAATCATTACTCACGATCAATCCAAGTTTTGGTATTGTAATGATAAAATCTTGGTAGATTGTTTCCACTCTGAAAATACAACCAGGATGTTGTGGATTGATCATAGAAATAGGGATAAACTGAATAATCTGTATACAACCAACCGTAACTTTCCAAGTAGAACCATCCATTTGAATAGGGGGTCGACCCTTCCGGTCTGGAACCAATGATCTGAGTTATGGTATCCACTGTTGATTTATCTGAAGAATTCGGATTCCATCCATGACTTACTTCTTCGTGATCGGTGAGTCCGTCCCCATCCGTATCCATTGAATTTGGATCAGTATTGTAGGTGCTTAGTTCATCTTCATCACTAATTCCATCCCCATCCGTGTCCTGAACAATAAAGGTAAGGATCCACCCATCCTCCTCGTCTCCAACACTGTTATCAACAACCCTGTGAGTGGTTTTATTGTAATATGCAGGAAATTCATAGGAACTTCCATCATTACCAACAAAACCTGACGCCAAGGCCAGCCAGTCCGTACCTCCTGCTTCAATTTGATCCCGGGTAATAATTAAGCCTGAAACATTGTTGTACAAAACTTTTCCGAGATCAGGATTTGAAGTGTTACCGTTTATCGAGTCTTTGTTTCGCAAAGTCCAACCATTCTCGACATCACCATCTACATTTTCAACTACTCGATGGAAACTGATATTATAATATGCTGGATGGGTGTATTTGTCAGGATACTTTTCAGGACTTAACAATATCCAATCTGTAGCACCCGAGGAGACTTCATCGGCAGTTATAACCTGACCCGTATCCGCATTGTAAAGGACAAGATTGGAATCAGCAGTCGTGCTTTCCAAAATTTCGGAAAATGAACTCGAAATACCATTCGTAAAATGAGTTAACACCCAGCCCTCTATCTCAGTATCACGGGCACTGTCCAATACCTGATGCAAAGTAGAATTATAATATGCTGGATGAGTGTAAGAACTGTAAGCTTGGTTTGTTGGATCAAGTAAAGACCAAGCTGAAGTGTTTGATTTGCTCGCTAAATTTGCGGTAACTAAATCCTGAGAAACAGTGTGGTATAAATTTTTCTCTGCAGATTGATTAAATTCAGAAAACTTGTAGGAATAAAATGCTCCAGATCTATTTATGTCATTGTTTCTAGCACGATAAGAGGCAACTAGTAAATGCTGGTTGGAAGACTGGATGGATTTTGCAAAAAAATCATCATCTTCACCACTTTCAGGCGAAACTTTACCATTAAATTGAGTGGACCCATTGCTTTCCAATTGAAATTCATAAATGGATCCAGCCCCGTCTTTTGGATCTCCAACGAAAAGACTACCGGTTCCATCCTCATTCTCTTTCACCAGTAAGGACCGACCAAACCAACCATCTGAGTAATCTGGAGAGATTATTTTGGAAAGTAGGATGGCTGTTCCGTTTTGATCAAATTTGAAAATATGGACTGCCCCATTACCAGCAATGTATTCTCCAATTGCCAAAAGGTTACCTGTCTGTGCAAGGACTCTTCCAAATTTCCCTCCATTGTAAGAAACATCAGAGGCATGGATTTCTTGCATCAAACTTAAAGAACCGTTGTCCTCCACACCAAAAATACTTACTTTTCCTGGAAATTCGCTCTTTTCATCATGATAATAGTTGCCAACAACCAGTCTTCTACCGTACTCAGAAAAAACGATCTCAGTACCTCCCGTCCTAGTCGTTGAACTCAGATTAATCTTCTGTAGAAGGGAAGTAGTATTATTTTCAACCTCATATCTTAGCAGTTCCGAATTAGCTAAAAAACCTGTATCAGAAAGGTTGTCATCTACGGACTGGTAATCCATTCCAGCCACGGTTAAATATGAATCCTTTAGATGGGTACCGTATCCAAACTCATCGCTTTCAGAAAGATAATCTGGAGCTAAAATCGTTTGGTCAAATGTGGCCAAACCATTTTCATCAATGTCATATAGATGAATTTGTGCAGTTTCATTCGATTCAGACCCATTGTTTACAAATAAAGTTCGGGTTCGGCAGGTTACCACTAGTTTATCTCCATCAATCTGAGTGCTATGCCCAAACCTCAGATTATCTTTCGGCACTGGGGCATGGACGCTATCTGCTAAAGTGCACAGACCTGTACTTGGGTCGATCTTGTAGATATACACTACACCTGCGTCTACCAATAGGCTTCCATTGACCTCTAAGTCGTGGTTGCTTGAGCCAACCACCAATAAATTATTGGAAACGGTAAATGCGTCCGAATCTGCGAATTCAGATCCATACTCAGGATTCGGATTGTTTATTCTTTCTGAAAACTGAAGGCTTACATTGCCACTGCAGACGCTCGAAAAAAGGATATAAAATGGTAAAAAACAAAGCTTCTTAAACATAAACAACATAAGGTTATTGAGACTGAGTCTCACTCTCAATAAATTAAGAGAGCCCTTTCGGTTGAAAAATATAATAATTTCAATTTTCTTTTAGGCTTTCGTAGGTAAATTTTCACATAAATAAAATTATTACATTTTTTTCTTGAAGATATTGAGTCTCAGTCTCAATAAGATCTTGAAGAATTAAATTCCGTCTGATATCAAACTATCTTTGTATGGAATTATTAACCCTAAAGAATATTGCATCTAAATTCTACGACCCTGTGGTTTGTAATTGTTTCAAGGTCAAAGCCTCCACTATCAAGATGGCAATCAAGGCGGATGAAAATCAAACATTGGACGACTTACTAGAAATAACCAATGCGGGAAATGGATGCCGAGCTTGCGTCTGCCGGGTCGATAGAATTATGAAAGGATTACCAACAGAATGTGGGCCGTGTTCCAAATGCCCTTCATGTGGGCTTATATCAAAACTCTGTGATTGTAAGTGTGCCTAATGGATTTAAGTGCTTAGGCACTTGAAATTTCAAATTTTTCATCTAAAATATAAGGATGAAAGGTCATCCTGAAGTAATTGAATCCTTGAATGCAGGTCTTACCGTTGAACTTACCGCGGTAAACCAATATTTTATACACTCTAAAATGTGTGAAAGTTGGGGTCTCTACAAGTTGGCAAAGCATTATTACGATGAATCTATCGAAGAAATGAAGCATGCGGAAGAGGTCATCGACAGGATTTTATATTTAGACGGCGTGCCCGAAATTGGAAGGTATAATGTGATTAATTCCGGTACAAAACCGGTGGAACAAATATCATTTAATCTCAAAATGGAGTCCAATGGAGTTGCCATATATAATGAAGCAATTGGGATTTGTATCACTCATCAAGATTCTGGCAGTCGGGACTTGATGGAACGAATGGTAGTTGAATCTGAAGAGAGTGTTGATTGGGCCGAAGCTCAACTGGATCTTGTCAAGATGGTAGGTTTGGAAAATTATTTATCCCAACAAATAGGGAAAAAAGCATAATCCCAAACTCTTTCGGTTGCACTACGGCAGCCGAATGCTGATGATTCATCACAGAACTACATTGATGAAAAACAGCACACAAAGAAAAAAACAATTCTATCCGGTAAGCCCTGGATTGAGGGAGTATTTAAGTCATTACAAGCGTGAAATGCGTTTGCCGGTCAAATACGAAAATTTGCTTCAGAGCGTGGACTCTTACCCATTGATCAACGAAAAAAATGAAGATACTCTATGGCAATCCATGGTCTATGACCAGCACTACGGTAAGGATATCTTTGAAGGTCTCAAGCAAATTTATGTTCTTTTGCGCTCTGGCGGGGATAAGAAAATCTTACCTAATTTATATGTGGATCGGGTTGACTATTGTACTTTCGGCAACACTAAACCCTTTCGAATCCGAATCGTAAATCAATACAATGACAACCATGATTATTTCTATGTAAAAAAAGCGGACGCATCTAGAATATACGGGTTAGAGCTTGAACAACTTCTTTCTCCAAACGAGATTAATTTTCATGTCGATCGAGATTCCCTAGTTGAAGAACATATCATTGGAGTACCAGGAGACGATTTCATCGAGAACTATCTGGAAAGGGATGACCTTAACGAAGTCCGGCTTGCCAAAGAATTTATCAAATTTAATGAACGCTGTTTTGTGCGTTTACTCGGAGATATGAGAGCCTACAACTATGTGGTAGAAATGACACCCGACTTCGAGCACAATCAATACCGGGTTCGAGCGATCGACTTCGACCAGCAATGTTATGAAGGGCGTAAGTCTTTTTATTTGCCCCAGTTCTTCAAGAATAACCTCCCAGTAGTAAAACTTTGCAGTCGCTTGATAAATCTCGAAACAAGCCACCAGTACCAAAGGGAGGAGCGCACCTTAATTAAGCGCCGGTTCAATGTAGCCCCAACTCGAATTACCAAACTTCGTGAATGTATGTGTAAGGACCAGATTTCGAGCGATGAAAAACTTCTCGCACTTCGGAATGAACTTTCGCAGATGCATCAAGATTCTAGATTCGAGCAATGTCTTACCATGGGAGAACTTACCTTTTTAAACATTGCGGTATCTTTAGACCTTACCGATGAAGTCCCAGCCAAGTTTCTTTAAATTCTTCCTATTACTACTCTTCGCCGGACCTGCTAGTTGAGAGCAGATCAAGACTCGACCGAAGAACGATTTATCCTGCTTCACGGACTGTCCAGAACCAACAAGTCCGTGATCATATTGGAAGCCTACTTCAAGAAGAAAAATTTTCAGATTCTAAATTTAAGTTATCCATCCAGAAAATTTAAAATTGAAAGACTCAGCCAAATGTTTGAGCACAAATCCAAGAATTGCCTCAACCAAAATCAACAAATAAAATCCATTTGGTGAGAAAATTTTGGCTTTTGGATAAGTTTAGCTTGTACTCGTTGGGATTGAATTTCACTCTTTGTCATCAATCCTTTATGCCAATGAAAAAAATTTTTTTTACCTTATGCTTTCAGTTTTTGATGTCCGGTCTGGTGGCCAAACCAGACAAGCCTAACATTATCTACCTCATGTGTGACGAGCTTGCTTATTACGAGCTCTCTCACATGGGAAATTACAAAATCAAAACTCCAAACATCGATCGCTTTGCACGAGAGGGGCTCCGTTTTACCAGTGCAATGGCCGCATCTCCCGTATGTGCCCCACTACGATGTAACTTAATGACTGGTAAGCATGCCGGTCATGCATCGGTTAGAAAGAATGACGGAGGAACCCCGCTCCGGGCCGACGAGGTAACAGTTGCCAGCTTGCTCAAAGAAAGGGGATATGCCACCGGCGGCTTTGGAAAATGGGGTTGCGGGGGGCGCGATTCCACGGGTGTCCCTGAAAAACATGGCTTTGATGAATTCTTTGGCTACTACGATCAAGTTCACGCCCATACTTTCTACCCTCCTTATTTGATTCGTAACAGTGAAGAAGTCCCCTTGCCCGGAAATGATGGGGGTCGCTCCGGACAGAGCTATTCTCATTATCGAATTTTTGAGGAAGCGGTTCGTTTTATAAAGGAAAATAAAAAGAAGCCGTTTTTCTGCTACATGCCCTTCACCCCGCCTCATGGAATGTTTGATGTTCCTGCCAGTGATCCAGCATGGAAACTTTACGAAAAGGAAGCCTGGATCCAAGACCCAAGTATTCCACAAGATGCGAAGAATTATGCGGTCATGGTTTCCATGCTCGATCGACAAGTTGGGGAACTTATGAGCCTACTTAAAACACTAGGCCTCGAACAACTTACCGCTTTTTTCTTTACCGGTGACAACGGCGGACAAGATCGCTTCAAGAGCGAAAAATATCCGAGGGGATTCTTCGGTCCCAATCTTTGTCCCAGCACTGGAGTTGAATTTAGAGGGGGCAAAGGGAATCTTTATGAAGGTGGACTGCGAATTCCATATCTTGTTCGGTGGCCCGGACATGTAACCGCTGGCAAAGTAAGCGATCTTCTCTTCTACCAACCCGATGTCCTACCCACTCTTTCGGAAATCTGTGGGGCCGATATTCCTGAAGATGTGGATGGTATTTCTATTGTACCCACTCTTCTTGGAGAAGAAATGTCTGGTCGTATCCAAATTACCCATAAGATGTTTTATTGGGAATATGGCTCTCAAGTAGCAGTTCGTAATAACTACTGGAAGGCAATAAAAACAAAGAAGGGAAAGCAGTCCGCATGGGCTCTCTACGACTTAAAAAACGACCCCGGAGAATCCTCTGATATTGCCCGCTCCCAACCCGCAATTCTTGCCAATATGATTGAGTTTGCTGAATTCTCTCACGAACCAGCTCAACCAGGTACCTTCCTTGATTCATCTAGAGCCCGTCATAATCGTGATCGTCAAGCCAAGTTCGGCTTTTCCAATAATGCGGTTAAAAAATGGAAGAAATAAATCTTTTCTCAACTATTTTGGCCATCTTACAACCTTGCTTATTTAAAAGTTGTGTGTATCCAGTAATTTAGGATGGAAAATAAAAAAGCACTTAAATCGGTTGCGGAGTGGAAAGAATTGGTTGCGGAATTTCAACATCCGCACCTTGGGCGGGCTATTTGGCAAATTGTAAACACTCTCGGATCAGTTCTAGCAATCTGGATTGCACTCTATTTTACGCTTGGAATCTCTTGGTGGCTGACCTTTGGGCTGTCTGCCCTGGCAGGCTTATTTTTGGTTCGTTCCTTTATTATTTTTCATGACTGTGGACATGGTTCTTTTTTCAAGTCTAAAAAAGCAAATGATATTTTAGGCTTCATTTCTGGCTTAACTGTTTTCACTTCTTATCACCATTGGAAATGGGAACACGCCAGGCACCACGCTACCAATGGAGATTTAGATCGCCGGGGCATTGGAGATATTTGGACCTTAACGGTTCGGGAATACCTGACTTCCTCAAGGATGACCCGGTTCAATTACCGACTCGTCCGAAATCCTTTTATTCTGTTTGTATTTGCTCCTCTTTTCCTGTTTTTAGTGCTGGAGCGTTTTCCCTCGAAGAAGGCTAAACCAAGAGCAAGGCGTTCCGTCTATGTCATGAATCTTGCCATCTTAGTTTGGTGTGTGAGCATGGGATCGATTTTTGGCTTCCTTCCATTTTTAGTCATCCAAGTTATTATGATGGGAGTAGCTGGAACCTGTGGAATCTGGCTTTTCTATGTTCAGCATCAATTTGAAGATACCTATTGGGCCCAAAGCGAGGAATGGGATTTTACTGCGGCTGCGATGGAAGGAAGCAGTTATTACAAACTACCCAAAATCCTTCAATGGTTTTCTGGTAACATTGGTTTTCATCATATTCATCATCTCAATGCAATGATTCCAAATTACAATTTGGAACGCTGTCACAAATCAGATCCTTTCTTCGAGGTTGCTCCTGAACTCAATATTCTAAGCAGTTTAAAATCGATTAATTATCGCTTGTGGGACGAAGATGATAGTAAAATGATTGGATTTCGCGAGTTGAAGCGCAAACTCGCCATGAATGATTTGGGACAGGCTGCCTGAGGTTGAAACTCTTTCCCATTAATCAGTCAGTCGTCGAAGCATAAGTAGACGAAATTCCATCGCTTGATTGCCGGGGATTTTAGTGGCCCTTAACTTGAGATCGCCCTTCCCTTTCACCAATTCAATTATTCCCATTTTCATGGGGCGAAAATCCTTGTAGTAGGACTCACTTCGAGGGGAGCGATCCTCCTTCATCCCAATAAGAGGAGGATCATTTGGCACAGTGACCTTAGAAACTACAGACTTTCCATTCAAGGAAAGTTCAATTTCAGCCCCCAAATCTTTTTCCGGACAAGTGTACCAAAGCTCCACCTCATAGTTCCCAGACTTGCCTACTTCCACATCCCAGGAAATAAAATCCTTCTCGTTCTTCCAGTTTAAAAAATGACTGCAATTCGGAAACTTGTTCGACCTCGTAATCTCCCCATGTGCCATTGCATCCCGGGCCGGAATCTGAGTCCAAGAAACCTCGGGATGACCGATTACGAAAGGACGGTTATCCTCCCCCTCCTTATCCAAAACCTTACTCTGAAAGAAATTCTTTCGCTTCTCCAGTCGTTCCGTGACTTTTGGAAATTCCGTGCTTACATCCACCCGTTGACCGGGATCCTTGACCATATCGAAAAGCCTTCCCTTATAACTAAGTCGAAAACGAGATTCTCGCACTCCCACTTTTCCCTTCCAGGTAGAAATCAAGGTCCTGGGCTTCCATCCATTGACATTCCCCAAAAGGAGTGGCTTCAAACTTTTCCCATCGATAAATTTACTTGGTTTCTCCTTTACCCCTGCGAGTTCGCACAGGGTTGGCAATAAATCCCGAACCGAGGCAATTTGCATCACTTTCGTGCCCGGCTTGATTCCATTGGGCCACTTGATCAAAAGCGGGGAACGGGTACCTCCCTCCTCCGTCGATCCCTTTCTGCCCTCCATATCAGCATTCCATCGGTTCCCATTGGGACCATTATCGTGGAAAAAGGCGACGATCGTGTCCTCCGCAACTCCTAATTGATCCAATTTCTTCAGCAGACGCCCAACATTCCAGTCAATATTTTCACACATTGCAAGTGCGGCAAGGAGATGCAATCGATCCTCCTTCTGGGGATTCCGGTTTCGCATCATCTCCTCCAGTGTCCTGTCTTTAAACTTTTTCCACCAACGATCGGGTACCTGCATCGGACTATGAGGAGTGTTGTAAGGAATATAGACAAAGAAAGGCTTATCTTTTTTTACCGAGCTTTCAATGAAGCCCATCGCTTCCGTAGTGAAATCATCCACGCAGAATCCCTTTCCTTGTACAAGTTTTCCATTTCTCTCCATCAGTGCATCATAGTAATGACCCCAATGCCCTGAACAGAAACCGTAGAAATAATCAAAACCACGACCCAGTGGATGGTAGGGATATTGCATTCCGTTATGCCATTTACCGAAGGCTCCGGTTGCGTACCCAGCTTTTTGGAAAAGATCCGCAATCGTGGTTTCATCGAGGTCCATCCTTTCACCCCCTGACGAGGTACTGTATACACCACTGCGAACATGATGACGTCCGGTCAGGAATTCCGCCCGTGTTGGGGAACATACCGGACAGACATAGAAGCGATCAAACGAAGCACCATCCTTGCCCAGCGAGTCAATATTAGGAGTGGACAAATTGGTGTTTCCATTGAGGCTCAAGTCGCCCCAACCCTGATCATCGGTCAAAAAGACCACCACATTTGACTTTGCAAAAAGTCCAAAGATAAAAATCAGGGAGAATACGGATAATAGAAATAAACGGATCATTTAAATTACAGGGTCTTAATTACTGCATAATAACATCCCAGTTCCCCCTCGGGGACGCTGAAAAAAGGAGCCAATTCATGCTCCCCCTTGGTTAACCTGGCTTCAAAAACAATTGACTTTGCTCCGTCTGTAACCGGTTTGGTTTGTAAAGCCTTTCCGTTCAACCGCAGGGTTACAGATTTTGCACCAATGGACTGTCCGACCTGAGCCCGGAAAGCCTTGCTTGCCCCCGGCACATCTTCCCCTGCAACCAATTCTTCATTAATCGCTTTACCCGATTCTGCCGGCCAGCGCATCACTTCAATTTGATATTTCCCGGTCTTCAAGACCTTCAAGGCCCAGTGCCCTTCATGTTTGGCATCTTTTCCCTTCCGCAAAGGATATTTACTCCGGTTGTGGCCCTGATTCCAGGGTGTGGGCCCCCCGATCCAGTCGTGACTGGTAAGGCTGACCACGGGGTGATTCTCGTGCCCTACATGCAATTCGGTAGTCTCCGCAAAAGTAGGCTCCAATTCCGACCACCATTGATCGTAAAATGCCTGCATTTTGGCGACCCGATCAGAATGCTGGACAGCCACATTGTTTTCCTGTCCTGGATCCGCCTTGATATCGTAAAGTTCTTTCTGATTCACCAGCCTCCAGCCTTGACTCATCACCGATGATTTCCTCCACTTGACTGGATCTTTTACCCGTTGGGAATCTGTAATCAACATCCGGTCCGGCCAATCTGCCATGCTTTTTGCCTCAAGCGCCCGACGAATTGAAATTCCGTCAAACTTATACCCTTTGGGCTTTTTTCCTCCGGTCAGATCGAGCAAAGTCGGAACTACATCGACTGCATGACAAAGGGTATCTATTTTTTTTAGCTTTTTCATGCCCCCGTTCGGCCAGTGCATAAAAAAAGGTACCCGATGCCCCCCATCATACTCACTGCCCTTTTGCCCTCGCATTCCCGCGTTGAAGATTTGCCGTCCGCTCGCCGTTCCGTTATCAGTGGTGAAGATAAAAATGGTGTCTTCATAAACTCCCAATTTTTTAAGCAGTGCCCGGGTCTTGCCAACATTGTCATCAATATTGGTGATCATTCCAAAGAAGGAGGCGATCTTTTCCGACTGATCCTGATACATATCAAGATACTTTTGGGGACAATGAAATGGTCCATGGGGTGCATTCGTGGAGATGTAAGCAAGAAATGGTTTCTTTTGCTTTACACACTTACGAATGAATCTGTTTCCGAATTCAAAAAACACATCTGTACAAAACCCATTGGCTTTGACAATTTTTCCATTGTGAAAATAACCCCCGTCAAAATAAGCGTTATCCCACACATCCGGGGTTTGCCCCACTCCTCCACCTCCATGACGATAGACTTCAGTAAATCCCCGATCCTCAGGCCGATAGGGATAATTGTCCCCGAGATGCCATTTCCCGAACATTCCAGTCTCATATCCGTTGTCCCTGAAAAACTGCCCAAGCGTCCCCTCATTGGACCGTAACATGGATCTCCCCATAATCGTATGCCATACTCCTGTTCGGTTTGTCCAGTGACCGGACATCAATGCCGCCCGGGTTGGGGAACAGGTCGGAGCTACATGATAATCCGTTAACCAAACTGATTCCTTGGCCAATTTATCGGTGTGCGGAGTCTTGATCAACGGATTTCCAGTGCAACCCAAGTCCCCATATCCTTGGTCATCGGTGATAACAATCACGATATTCGGTTTGGTCGACATGGAGTTGGATGCTTTGGCTTCTGTCCGAACTTTTTTGGGCCCAGCAATAATCTTATTTTGGGAAGCATCGGCAAAATCCACCACAAAACATCCCGAAAAACTCAAAGCGAGCATTATAACACAAAGGGGGGATTGATTCTTTTTGGAATTCATAAACGAAGATAAGG
>CESP01165524.1_pt1 | contig 19310 bp, 17 predicted proteins | sample 531211 | NCBI WGS metagenome assembly CESP01 (sample SAMEA2622074, study PRJEB7988) | marine metagenome | biome: marine biome (ENVO:00000447); feature: surface water layer (ENVO:00002042); material: "saline water (ENVO:00002010), including plankton (ENVO:xxxxxxxx)" | depth 5 m | reverse complement strand
CCACTGTGATGTGTTTTAAATACATATTAGATAAACTCACTAGTAAAGGTACCAATTTTATGTCACTAAAATAAATGTTAATTTTACAGTAAGTACTATTGTTATTGTTTTGTCGTATTCAGACAGGTATTAAAAGAGAGAATACATTGAGAATTATTTTAATCTCAAATTTACTTTTAAGTTCTTCATATTCATCAGATGTACCACATTACCATGATAAAAAAATTGCCATCTTACTTCATGAGTATTTTAGAACAGCCATCGACGCACCAAAGCTTTTAGGCCATAGCTTTCACAAAAGAGGACCGGAGACTGTGTTTCATATTGAAATTGAATGCAATAGTTTATCGGTAAACGAATCGCTTTTATTTAGCTTTAAAGCAATAGATGTGTTAACAGGAATTTCCCAAAAAAACTTTACACACTCTAGGTTGGTAATTCACTTCGAAAATGGTGCACTTCCAGTTGTAGCAGAAGCGAATATTAGATGCACAAGAAAGTTTTTGAGTTCTGATGAAATTTTTGCTGAAAACTGGCGGAAAAACTGCCTAACCATTAAAAATTATTAATAAGTTATATTGATAATGAGAACTTCTAATATTTTGGTTTTGAGTGTTGTAAAATTATCTATTATCGTACTACCATCTTCGATTTTAGCTCAAATTGAGAATCAGCTCCGCGATGACAACCCTGGCTTATTTAAAAACCAGAGAATTTATCATAGTGCACCATCCCCATTTTTTAAGGGTCGATCCTATGACATCGACTTCATAACAGACATACCTATAGATTCAATTTTGTCTTCAACATTATACTTTAAGACAAATCAAATGAAATATTATCAAGAATTTCAACTAAGTGGTAATGAGGGACTTTATCGTTTTGTATATAAACCAAAAACTTTCCCGGCGTCTCGTATTCAATATTATTTTACTATTATGACAAAAACAGGTATTTACGGTGCCCCCATAAATGACCTAGGAAATCTTACGCCAGTAGATAAGCTACTTGTTAATCCAGTTGAGTACTTTAAGCAACAAAGTCGATTAAATAAGTGAGAAATAAATCGAGAATTAACGAGCTTCGCTATATCATAGAGGGCCATAACTATCGTTATTATGTCCTAAATGACCCCATAATTTCAGATGGTGAGTATGATAAACTTTTCAATGAACTTGAGACCCTAGAGAAAGAAAATCCCGAAAACATAATACCTCAATCGCCTACTCAAAGGGTCGGAGCAAGACCACAAAAGAAGTTCAACACCATTGAACACACCACTCCGATGTTGTCCCTTGCAAACGCAATGAATGATGATGAATTAGTCGCCTACCATAAACGTGTTAAAAAAGTTTTAGAGTTAGATTCTGTCGCATATATTGCTGAACCTAAACTTGATGGATTAGGAATAGAGATCGTCTATATTGATGGTTTATTTAAATCTGGATCAACAAGAGGAGACGGATATATCGGAGAAGACATAACACACAATCTTAAGACTATCTCATCAATACCCTTAAAACTAAGAGAGGATAAATTATCATTACCCAGCTTATTGGAAGTCCGTGGAGAAGTATTTATATCAAAAGATGATTTTTCTGAAATGAATTTTGAACGTGGTAAAAATAAAAAAAACCTATTTGCAAACCCACGTAATGCTGCAGCTGGTAGTCTTAGACAGCTTGATCCAAAAGTAACATCGAAAAGGCCTCTTTCTGTTTATTTTTATGATTCTGGTAACATCCCACAAAAGGATATAAACAATCACTTGTCGCTGATTGATGCTTTACGATCATGGGGACTTCCAACTAGTACATTAACTGAAAAAGTTTTAAATGATACCGGGATGATCAACTATCACAAAAAGTTAAGTGAGCAGCGAAATGAACTGCCATACGAAATCGATGGAACAGTATTTAAAGTTAATAAGTATAATTACCGTGAAAAACTAGGTTCTAGAAGCCGATCTCCCCGTTGGGCCATTGCTGGGAAGTTTAAAGCACAACAAGTAACCACAGTAATTCAGGATATTGAAATTCAGGTTGGAAGGACAGGCTCATTAACTCCTGTAGCAAAACTAAAGCCAGTGCTTGTAGGAGGTGTTACCGTAAGCAATGCGACATTGCACAACCAAGATGAAATAGAGAGAAAAGATATTAGACCAGGTGATACAGTGCTTATTGAACGATCAGGAGACGTGATACCCAAAATTATTAAAGTAATTAGAGGGAAACGGCCTCGTCACTCAAAACCATTCCAGATGCCAGACCATTGCCCAAACTGTGAGGAGCTTGCATTTAAGAAGAATGATGAAGCTGTTCTTCGTTGTAGAAATGCACTTTGCAGTGAACAAGTAAAAGCAAGGATAGAACACTTTGCATCAAAAGGAGCTCTTGATATTGAGGGCCTTGGGAAACAAGTCGTAAACAAACTTGTCGATTCAGGGTTAATAAGTTCCATCAGCTGTGTTTTAGATTTACAAAAAGAAGATTTAATGACTCTTGAAAATTTTGGAGACAAATCCTCAGAAAATTTAATAAAAGCTATAGCAACCTCGAAAAAAACTACTTTTGCAAAGTTCCTCTTTGGCCTGAGTATAAAAAATGTGGGCGCAAATGCGTCCTATATTTTTGAGTCACATTTTTCCTCTGATTTAGAAAGATTCATCGCTACTACATTCGAAGAGCTTGAAAAAATAGATGGCATCGGCCCAGTAGTAGCAGAAGAAGTGGTTAATTTTTGGCAAGAAGAAAAAAACCTAAAAATGACGCGAGATTGTATCTTAAAAGGCATAGTTATAGATAAGCGCTCAGGAGCTAAGTCCTCTATTTTAAATGAACAAGCATTTGTGTTTACAGGAGCACTCTCTGAAATTGGAAGAAAAGAAGCGCATGAAAGAGTAAAAAAGCTAGGTGGAAAAATTACATCATCTGTCAGTAAAAAAACCGATTATTTAGTTTGTGGTTCATCTCCCGGTTCCAAATTACAAAAAGCTAAAAAACTAAATACAACTATACTCACGGAGAAACAATTCCTGGAGCTAATGGATCAGACAAAAGATGATTAAAACACTTAACTTTAATAATAGACGTGAATGGCACCTTATCATTCATTGTATAGATAATCTTTGTGGTGTCAGTGTTGTAGATTATAGAAACAAAGTATCCTCTGCTAAACCCCCACCGTGCTGATCTGGTCACCCTGATTATTTTTCAATATATCAGACAGTATGTCCATATATTCTCTTGATATATAGTTTATGACGAGTCCCCTTTTATGGGCATAACTATGATGAACTCTATGTAGTGGATTATTTATGATCAGTCCATAAATTTATAACAATAAATTGAATGAATAATATGATGAAAATTGAAAAAATAGTCGGAGATATAGTTTTAATTGTATTAGAAAACTATGATCCTTTGAAAAAAATTGGAATTAATCAGGATAAAATATTTGTAAGAGTAAAAGGATATGATGAGAATGGTATATGGATACATCATCCAAATTTTACGATGCCAAAACTATCTGAAAATGGGAAAGCGAAAGAACTAGAGGCTTCAATTTTAATTCCGTGGGTTTTTGTAGTATCCATTGCACACTTCCCGGGAGCAGAAGGTCTAGACTTCCCTTCACCCTTTAGTCGCTCTATAGGTTTCTAGGCAGTTTTGGATATACCTGCAATTGAAATAACTGGATTAACCAAGTCCTACGGTGATACCATAGCCCTTGATGGTATAAACATGCAAATTAAAAAGGGAGAGTTTTTTGGCCTATTGGGTCCAAATGGCGCTGGAAAAACTACGACGATTAACATACTCACGGGGTTAGTATTCCGTAACAAGGGATCTACAAAAGTTTTTGGCAGAGATACTGTAAAAGACTATAGATATACTCGTTCAAAAATAGGTATAGCAGCTCAGGAATTTTCTGTAGATTGGTTTTTCCCGATCGAAAAATTGCTTTTTTTCCATGCTGGGTATTACGGCATTCAAAAGAAGCGTGCAGAAAAAACAGTTGATGAACTTCTTAATAGGCTGGGACTTGAAAATAAAAGAAATGCTAGACTTAGACAATTATCTGGTGGCATGAAACGTCGTTTCCAACTGGCAAAAGCACTAGTCCACAATCCAGATATAATTATTTTAGATGAGCCAACTGCCGGTGTTGATGTTGAGCTTCGCCATGACCTCTGGAGCTACCTAAAAGATTTACATAACATGGGTAAAACTATCTTACTAACCACTCACTACATTGAAGAGGCAGAGCTATTATGTGACAATGTAGCGATTATAAATAATGGGGTTATTCTCAAAGAAGGAAGCCCAAAGCTCCTTACAAAAGAACTAGGTACAGCAGGGATAATTATAAATGCTAGTGGTGTAGGCTCCAACCATAAATCAATTTTATCTGACTACGACTATACTTATGAAAAAGATCACTTCCATTTCTCAGTAAAGGATGCTGACAAATCTTTGCCCAGGATCATTCATACATTGTCAAAAAATGGAATTAACATACACAGTGTTGATTTAAAAAAGTCTTCTTTAGAAGATGTGTTTTTAGATCTAACAGGTAAGGGGATAAATGAATGAATTGGGTTGGTTTAAAAACACTCGTTATGCGAGAGGTAGGGCGTTTTTTCTCTGTCTACAGACAAACAGTATTACCTGGATTGATCACATCTGCGCTCTATATTGCAATTTTTGGCTTTACCCTAGAACAACGTATTTCTGAAATCCAAGGTGTTAGCTACACACTGTACATATTACCCGGATTGATCATGATGAACACACTAACTAATGCTACAGCTAACACATCATCCTCAATGCTACAAATGAAACTTCTCCAACAACTACCGGACCTCTTAACAGCTCCTTTGTCCGGTTTCGAAATATCACTAGCCTACATAATAGGGGGCATAGTTAGAGGAGTAGTAAATGGCATTATGGTCTTAATCCTCGGTATAGTTCTAGTGGGTATGCCAGTCAAAGATTTGTTAGGCACATTAACTTTCATATTTTTGGTTTCTTGGGCATTTTCGAGTATGGGTCTACTCTTAGGGCAGCTAGCTGATAGCTGGGATCAACTATCGATCATGCAAAACTTTTTTCTAACCCCGCTTAGCTTTTTAGGAGGTGTGTTCTACTCTATAAAAATGCTCCCTGAGTGGGCTCAATTGCTAAGCTATATAAACCCAATATATTACATGATTAATGGAATTAGATATACAATTTTAGGGGTAAGCGACTCTCCAGTTAGCATTAGCTATGGGATGGCATTTTTATTAACGATAATCTTTTCATTTGCTTCAATACTTCTAATGCAAAGTGGTAAAAAGATAAAACAATGAAAAAAAACTGTATCTTAGTTATGATTGTAGCCGCAACCAATGCTCATGAGCCTGATAAGGATGATCTAGAATGGATTCAGTATTATAGACTGGGTTCTGTTCAAACATGGGATAGAGACTGGGGATATTCAGTGTATGGTCGAGTGAAGAGAACAACGGTCTCTACGTTTAGAGACATTAGGTTTTTTGGGCACTTTTTTGGCAATGATGAAGAAATAAAACTACGGCAAAAAAGTAGTCGCAGTTTTTTATCGTTAGATAGGGTTTACTCTTTCAATACACTTATCTATGAGAAAAACACGGAATTAAACATTAACCTTCGTTATCATTATAACTATGGTCTCGGATACTTTTTACAAAAAAATAAAATAGGAAATAAAACCCTTGAATTAGGCGTTGCACTTGAAAACTCCGATTACTTGAACACTGAACAAAGAACTGCATACTTAAGAGCAGGGTGCTCTTTAGATCACAAAGTTTATAACCTTTCAACAAAATTTGAAATTGACTACTTTCGCCAAATAAGTTCAATTGATCTAAATTTTTCTCCTCCACTATCTAGATTTCAGGCTTTAGTCGAAATAGGTTGGCCTATAAATAACTATGTGGGTGTAATCTCTGGTATGACGGTAGATATTCATGAGCATAAGGCAAGCCCTTCTTTTTTTACAACAGCGTCCTTTAAAAAGAATATCAGCTGGTCATTTTAATGAGAATCCTAATTTTTATACTTTTTACTTTCCTAAGTTTGTGTAAATCTCAGGAAAATTCGTCTCCAGATATAGATGATGATATCACCCTTGTCAAAAAACCAATGATAATTTTACCTACTAGCACCCATCCGAATGAATCCTTGGAGAAAAAAGTAATGTCTATTATTTCAGAACAAGCCACTACAATTGGACGCTTTGATGTAATTGACAGGAATGTGGTGGATAAAATATTAGAAGAGCAAGAGTTTCAACTATCAGGACTAGTAGAGAAAAATGATATAGCAAAAGTAGGTGAATTCGCCGCTGCTGAAATTGCATTGTTACTTGAAATCATCCACTTTGGGCAAAAAGGAATACCAATGGTAGAAGACGACTCCGATAAAGAAGAGGAAGATAATACACTGTTCAAGTGGGTGGTTAAAACCGTTGTCAAGGAAACTATAGAGCATATTAAAGTTAGAGATACTCTTGCTCTGGAAAATAATATTCAAACAGAGTTGAAAGCAAAGGTTACAATAATAAATATTGAATCTGGGATATCCGAAAGTTCGTTTAGTCTCAACGCAAGTTACACAGGAGGGACAAGAGATTATTCACTGGTTAAAATGCTAAATCAGTTAGCGGAAGATGCTAGAATTAAGTTGAAAGAAATTTATATGATCACAAGTGAGGTAATTGATGTTAAAGGATCATACATAAATATGTTTTCTGGAAAAAATTTAGGATTAAAAAAAGGGGCGATGTTTGAGATAGCATCCAAAAATCGTTTAAAAACTTATAAGGGTAAAAGAATTAGTTTGCCTGGAAAAACCAGAGGCCTAGTAAAAATAACTGATATAGGGCTTGACGGGAGTAGAGCAAAAATAGTTCGGAAATGGAGAAAGATAAAAGTAGGACAAAAAGCCTACGAATTAAAATCATCACCTTGGATTACAGATATGAGTTTTATTTTTTCAAAAAACCATAGGTATGAGATTTCTGGCAAAGCGTGGATTAATTCTTACAGTGATTTTACTGGTAGTTTCAATTTTCACCTAGGTTCAATATTAGACTCAAGAGAAGATATGGATGCTTATCTAGGATTAGGTACTGATCTTAATTACCACATTTATTCTAAGTTTGGGACTAGTGGGTCAGTAAGTTTAAACCTGCCTGCGTTGTTAGCGTGGAGGGGGGACGATGATGGGCATAATGTTTTATCTTTTTTTTCAGATCCCTCCTTAGATGCAAATTTAGCAATCCAAATAAACAAAACTAGAGACGTTGTTCTCAGCTTCAGCTACGTCTTTACAAGTATTCATGGCCCTTGGCAGTGGAGAAGAGACACTGGATCAAATGACGAAGACGGAAATAGCATTACTGAAACAGAGTGGGCAGTCTGGAACGATGGAGTAAAACCTGATTTAAAGCCAGAAGGACTATATTTTTCACTATCGATAAGAAAAATTCGCTTTTAGATATAGTTTAAAATGGGTTTATAAGGGTCATTTTTAAATACGAATCAGGAGAAATTTGTTTTGACCACAAAGAGGGCTTTTGCGCAAAGCCATAACCCAAAATTATCACAGGCATGTTTGCGATTTTAAATGCCGTACGGAATTCGAATCCATAGGTCATTACTGATTTTTTTATATTTAATTTAGAATCCCATGCATCACCGAAGTCTGATACCAAGGCGAATGTTGGAGATCCTAATTTTATGATATTCAACAACTCTAAAAAATCTACAGGTAATATTGGTGTTCGAAGTTCAATTGTACCCATAAATGCACGATTACCAAAACGAGGCCTGCCGCTAAAACCTCTAGGCGCCATATATTCTCTACCTGGTGTAATTGTGCCCATCAGATAATAATTTGGTATGTCGACAATAGCGGGGGTCTCTTGATTAGGGGGATTACCACTTACTATCTCATATTGCCCCCTTCCATAAAGAACAAATGGTCCTATTTTTAGGTTAGTATAAGTATCGAGCCTTAATTTATTATAATCAAACACCCCCCATAATTGACTCGTTGCATTTTTGTATGATATGCTTAATCCTACACCTTGATCTGGGGACAACATATTTTTTTGGTGTTGTCTTTTCTTAAGAAATATATAAGAAAATTTCAGACTGCTTTCATTGCCTATGTCTGGTTTTTCAAAAACGGTATTGCTGGGCACGGGTGAGTTAGAGATAATATTCCTATTAACAAACTGGAGTGATGATAAGAAGATATGATTTACAGATTGAGATCTACCAAAATTATATGGCATCTTAATCCATATTGATGCTCCGTTGTAGATCTCTATATATGACCTATTTTTATTATAAAATTGCAATTGAAAGTTGGCGTCGTTATAAATATCAAGACCCCAGAAAAAATCTATTGGGAATCCTGAACTGTTTTGATATTGAAAATAAAGACTATTCAGTGAATCATAATCCGTAAAAATTGTAGCGCCAAAAGAGTGTCTGCCAAGTGCATCTGTAAAAGCCCCTTGATAAAATAAACTACGCTCATCCGGAAGCACGAACGTACCAAGATGCCGCAGATGCTTAATAAAATTATATTTCTTTTCGCTCACTATCTCAACCGAATTTTTTGAATTAATATTTGATATGGAATGATCTGGTGTTTTGTTTCTCCAGCTGTAAAACATTGAATTCATTGTTATTTTTGTTGGGTCAATTGATCTAGAGGGATCAATTTCTACAACTCTTGATGAGTCAACAGTGTTAAGAGTCATTGCCGTTACTGTTGATAGTTCTTTATTCCAATCCATGCTCCAATACATATTCCATAAATCAGTATTTTGGACCGTTTGATTGGTTTTAAAATTGTAGGTGTACAAGTTGGGACTATTGTTATAGTAACCAGTGTACGAAATTTGCTCACTGTCAGGGTGCCAGACAGGGAAAGCATCTGCCTCAGCAGAATCTGTTATTTGTTTTAAAGCTCTGGTTTGAATATCAATTACATAGATATCCATTTGCCCGTCTTCTCCCGACATCGCAAATGCAATTGCTTTTCCGTCTGGCTTCCAATTAGGTGTGATGATCTGAACGTCGCCCTGGTTATTAGTAATCTGCTTTATTTTATTACTGTTCATGTTCATAGTATATAATTGGGATGTCGAATTTTTATGTGCAACGAATAGTATTGATTTACCATCTGGTGAGAACTTAGGATAGTTAGCTCTTTTTGATTTAATTAAAACTGTTTTCTTTTTTGTAAGTAAATCGAATACATATATATCGTAACCCAAGGATTGGTTTTTGCCGTATCCATATTTGGGATAGACTATTTTCTCCCCATCTGGCGATACATCAAGATTATTGTTTATTTCACCAAACCTACCATGATCTAGTTCTTTTAGCTTCCATATTGGTTTTACTTTTTTTGGCTTCTTGCCTGTTTTTTTTGATTTTTTCAACCTCTTTTTTCTGGTTTTTTTTTCTTTTAGGGTATCTCTAGTTGCAAGGATTAATGATAAATCGCCCTGACCTTTTGACAATTGACCCACAATTGCAATCCTGTTTGTATCACTAAAATAATCAAATGCGACAACTCTTTTTACAGGAAGCTTGCGAACTAAACCTGCCTCATTGAGTGTTTCTTTCTGGGATCTCTGCCCGTAGTAGAAGGTATTCATTAGTCTACGCCAGTCTTCATTGAATTGTTTTACAGTTATTCCTGTATGTTTTTTGAATGAATGTTCAAAGTCCAGGTACCCAAGTTTGTTCCGAAAGTTTAATATTTTTGTTATTGTAGAATCTCCAAAACGGTCAGCAAGATATAAAGTTTTTGAAAAGCCATCATTGTGTGGATCTCTAATTTTGCTTACAGTATTTCTAATTACATGCCCTCTATGCGACATTTCGAAACGCCAAGGCCTCCATTTTTCGGTATAATATTCCGCCATTCCCTCAACCAACCATGCTGGGGTTCTGTGGGCCAAATAGTTCATTGGTTCAGGCAACCACCATGGCCCTTTTACCGTATTGTTATACACAAGATGCTGTAGCTCGTGAGCCAGAACAGTTCTTAACCATTTTTCATCTCCAGACCATAAAGATGCATCATTTTGGTCTACCCAAATAATTGTATAATTTGCGGGGAGGGCAAAACCATTGAGAATCTCATCTTCAGAAGTGAGAACAATATCCAGCTTTGGCAACGTATCCAGGTTCATTTGTTTGATCAATGTTGGTCTCACTTGTTCTGCGATTGATGCACCCTTAAGAGCAATTTCACGAATGCCTTGATGATAGTGAACATTAAAGTTTTTAGTCTCAATAGTTGTCCACTTTAACTCTCCATGTGTGCGATTATTCCACATCCAGGTACCTGTAGCATTCAAGTTGGTATAAAAAATGAAGATTATAAAAAATGCTTGTTTCAATTCAACTCCTACACATATATATTAAAATCGACTAGTTTATTTATTAGTTCCCCCGTAGAGCGAAAGTGAATAGCGCTCATCCCAATACTTCTTGCACCAAGTATATTTTCATGCAGGTCATCGATAAAAAGACTTTCATTTGGCTCCTGAATTTTTGCTTGTTCCATCGCAATCTTATAGATGCTTTTATCTGGTTTTCTATAGCCGACATCAAACGAATATATAGCACCATCTACAAGCTTTGGAAATGTATAGTTCTTTTCTATTTCATCTTTGATATGCTGAGGGTTAGTATTAGATAATAGCCACAGGCTATAATTACTTTTTAATTTTGTTAGGATTCTTTTTGTTCCCTTTTCCCTGCCAAGAAGAAGTTTCCAAGCTTTCCAAAAGTCGGACTCTTTAAGGCAGCATGGTTGGGGAAGAGAATCCTTAAAGATAAGAAACCATTCCTTGTTGTTAATAAGACCTTTTTCATATTCATCATGCGCATCCCATGGAAATCTCTGCTTTATAATGTTTTTATCAACATCAATACAGTCACTCAAAAACTGGTATGTTTTCTCTATGTGTATATCTAATAAGACACCCCCAATATCAAAAAATATAGCTTTAATCATTTTACCACTCAAAGGGGCCCTCAAGGACAGACCATAAGTAGAGACTGACAGTGGTTCTGTAGGGGACCCAAACCTGTGAATGGTCCAACATAACACTTGGCTTAGGTAAAGAATCTAGTTTAAAATAAACCTTATATCCTTTTTGCATCGCAAGATCTGAAGCCGGAAATATATCAGGTCTATTAAGCGTAAACATCAAAAACATCTGTGCTGTCCAAGGACCTATACCTTTTATTTGCGTTAAAGTAGTTATGATTTCTTGATCACTCATATCTTTTAAGTTGTTAAAAGTTTTTTTTTCAGTAATAAACGCATTAGCAATATTTTTTATATAATGGGACTTATTATATGATATACCTGTAGATCGAAATCGGTCGATATTCATTCTTGACACGGTCTGCGCATCAGGAAATGAATTACCTGGGAAAACAGATATAAATCTTTCAAAGATCTTTTTTGCGGCTCTGGCACTTAATTGCTGGTATATAATGGAGCGAATCAATGATTTAAGATAATTTTTTTCAGGTTTTAAATCGTTCACCTCGTAATTGCTAAACAATCTACTAAGACTTTTATCTCGCTCATTCAGTATTTTGACTGAATTAAATAAGTCAAACTGATTAGTTTGCTTCACAAATATATATTTGCAGGCTGCTTTCAGCGTCTAAAGGTGATTGATCATAGTCGCCATACTTCTCTCTAATTATAAACCCAGATTGCGATAATATCATGTCCATCTGGTGAGGATAAAACATTCTCATACTATAATGATATTCTTTAGACTCTACTTTACCATTCCTTTCAATTAGCCATATTAAGTTATTAATTTGTGTATCAGGATCGTATTTGTTTTTCTCCATCATTCTGCATTTCGAGTTTTGGAACTGGAAATAGTCAGTAGCGGGATAAAGCTCCTCATCATCCCTATACAAGAATGCCGGGTCAGGAATGAATACAGAGATCAAAAACCTACCATTGCTTGATAAATGTTTTCTAACACATTTAAGACAATTTTGAGCCTCCGTTAATGTAAGATTGTGTAAAAATGAATTAAAACCAATAAATATAAAATTAAAATAATTGCCGAGTTTAAAATTTTGCATATTGCCGTGGATAAACTCAGCGTTATACCTATATTTTGTTTTTGCCAGTTTAACAAATGGTTCACTTAATTCTAAGCCGGTATAATTAAGACCTAGCTTAGTAATTGCCTCGGCCAGCCTACCAGTGCCAGATGCCAATTCGAGCACTGATCCGCTTATATTTTTTGCAATAGACTGTATGAAGGATATATCCAATTTATAATTATGATGTATAGCATCATATAGTTGTGGATGAGCATAAATATTCACAGGATATGGCAGTCTGATTAATTTAGTTCAACCAAGTCTTTTGTTGTTTTATTTAATATTTCACAGCCATCATCTTCGATAATCACATCATCTTCTATTCTTACACCACCCCATCCTGCGAGATAGATTCCAGGCTCAATTGTCATGACATTATTCTTTTTTAAAATTTGATCACTTTGAGGGCTAAACCTTGGGGTTGTATGAATTTCTAGCCCCAAACCGTGTCCTGTACCGTGCGTATAGTATTCACCATACCCCATTTCATGGATATAATCTCTTGTAGCTGCGTCAACTTCTTTGCAAGGAACCCCAGCCTTGGCCATAACACACCCACGTGATTGAGATTCTTTTACGATTTCGTATATCTCTCTATGTTTAGATGTAGCTTCTCCAACAACGGGAGTTCTAGTCATATCAGCATGATAACCTTCATATTTTGCTGCAGCGTCGATAACAACGAAATCGCCTTTTTGGAACTCTCTATCTGTTGGTGTTGCGTGCGGAAGAGCGCCATTAGGTCCCGCAGCAACTATTGGACTATAAGCCTCTCCCTCAGAATATTTACGATATTTTGATACCAATTCGTTTGCAACATCTTTTTCTGTATACCCAGGGGACAACATAGGCAAGATTTCTTCATACACCTTATCTGTTATTTCAACTGCTACACGTATACAGTCTAACTCATGCTGATCTTTAACAGAAGCTAGTTCTTCTAATATCCCTGTTGAGTTTTCCCATATTATACCTGGCAAGACACCCTTCATCATTTGGAAATACGAATAGCTAGTGTGCTCTCCTTCAAAAGCAACTTTTAAACCGTCTACATTTATTTTATTATCTTTGATTTGGACAAGATGCGATGCCATATCGGTAAAGATTTTAAAACCTTTTACCTGTTGTTTTGACTGTTCAATATATCGCCCATCCGAAAAAAAAAATTGACCATCTGGAGTTACTAGACAGGTAGCAGCAGAGCCTGTAAAACCACATATATATCTAATATTCGTTAAGTTAGATATAAGCATGCCATCAAGGTTCTTATCTTTTAATACTTTTCTAAGATTATTTTGCCTATTAAAATAATTTTTTTTACCCACTTTTTTCGTCCTTTATTGATCTTTCTATAAGTGTTTTAATTGTATCTCGTTCAAGTGAGATAGAATCTTTACTTTCGCCTTTCTGCTCCAACGCATCCAGGACTTCAAGAGCCTGAGAAAACAATCCTTGGTTCTTTAACACAGATACAAGCGTAAATGTTGCTAAGCGTGAACTTACTTTTAATGGATCTTTAATATCTTGAATTGTAGAGATTCTTACAGATTCTTTTTCTGATTTTGGATTGACTAACCTTTTTGTCTCATGTATCTCAGATTTTGTTGAAGAGTCTTTCCTTTTTTTAACAATTATGCTCTCAGATTTCTCTTTGTCTTTGTTCTCAACTTTGGCAATAAATTCGTTTGCTGTGTGGTTCTTTGAATCCAGAGATTGCACGTGTTTCCACGACTTTAATAGCCTGCTAGTAGCACGTCCTAATACAGTCTGGATCTCGCAAAGTAATTCAGCAGCTGCCAAATGATCATTGCAAAGTGACAAAACTTTTTCTAAAAGTTTTTCGGCTTTTTTTAATTGCCCCTCAGACTTTTCAATTTTTGCGAGGACATACAGCCCTGGTACATCATTCTGATTGTATTTGAGACCAATATCACAAACTTTTCTAGCCCTTCTTAAATCATTTTGGTCCAAATAAAGCTCAGCTAAAACGGGAAACAGTATTGTATCAAAATGGTCAGCAAAATATAATTCTAGCTCTATTTGGTTTGTTAGATCCAATTTATCTCCGATTATCTTTTACCCATTTAATTACATAGTCTACCGTATCTTGTACAGGGGTCCCAGGTCCAAATAGCTTGCCAACACCCTTTTTTTGTAGTTCTACCATATCACCAGGTGGGATTATGCCCCCACCAGTTAACAGAACGTCATCAAGACCTTTTCTTTTCATCAATTCAATTACGTTCGTAAAAATTGTGTTATGAGCATTGTTAAGACTAGAAAGAGCAATAACATCAGCATCTTCTTGGAGAGCCGCCGAGACTATCATTTCGGGTGTTTGTCTGAGACCTAGGTATATCACATCCATCCCAGCATCTCTAAATGATGCAGCGAGTATTTTAATACCACGATCATGACCATCTAAACCTGGTTTAGCCATAACAATTCTTATCTTACGATTCATAGTGCTGTTAAATTAATAAAGACACTTTTTACTTCATAATTATGATTATCTAACCCAAATATAAAGCATTTTAATTGGCTTAATCTTTTCTGGAATTAAATATAAAAGTCGATGGACCATTATTTATAATTTTGACATTCATAAATTTACCAAACTGCCCAGTCTGTACATTGACTCCATATTTTTTAAAATGTAAAATAAACTTCTCGTAAAGAATTTTACTTTCATCTGGTGATTTTGCTTTTGCAAAACTTGGTCTTCTTCCACTTGACACATTAGCGCAGAGAGTGAACTGACTTATAATTAATACGGAACCACCTACTTCCTTTAGAGATAAATTCATTTTACCCTCATTATCACTAAAAATGCGTATCGTGTTAATTTTTTTGAATAGGTATTCTGCATCATCAAGATTGTCTTCTTTAAGAATCCCTAAAAAAATCACAAGCCCATTCTTTATAGACCCAACAGTGTCTCCATCCACTTCGACACTTGAATTTAAACATCTTTGAATAACAGCAATCACTTTTCATTCAATCCAAACGTTATCCTTACCATATTTTGATCTCAATTGTTTTATAAATATACTATTCGTTGAAACCTTAATATTATGCGCCAGTACCTTAAAGGGTTTGGGCGAGTCTGAGTTTGGAAGGTGAAATAGCAACCTACAATTACCTTTGTTGCTCTGAGCCAAATGCATCAGATCATCAATACTATCGGGGCTAGTAGTTTGTGGAGGAAGTTTTATATTTAAATATTGAGATAATCTATCACGAACATTGTTTACGTGTATAATTTCATTTGATAAGATTTTCAAATCTGAAAAATCGGATGTTTCAGAGGGCTTCCCTTTAACAAAGACAACGTTACCCTCTTTAATTAAGTTTCCAAATGAAGTAAAACAGTCGCTGAAACTTACTATCTCGGCGCGGCCTCCCAGACAATCCAAATCAAAAAAAGCCATCTCCCGGTTTCTTTTATCAAAGCGTTTAACTATTTTTGTAATCATCCCACCAACAGTAATTAGGTCATTTTTTGATAGCTCTTGGCTATCGTCAAATGATATGCTTGTAAATTCTTCTAAATCGTCAGCGTGTTCCAGTAATGGATGTCCAGTCACGTATAGCCCTAAAACATCCATTTCTTTTGATAATGATTCTTCCTCTGACCATTCATTTAAATTTTCTAGAACTGGTACCTTAATTATCTGTCCTTGGCTTTCACTAAAACTAAACAAATCTACTTGGTCTCTGTTTTTTTCATGTTGCATGGCTTGGCCATACTTAATGGCTTTATCAATAGCATCAAAGTTTTGTGCACGATTACCCTCTAATGAATCAAGGCTACCAGAGGCAACCAAACTCTCCAATATTCGCTTATTTACTTTTTGCTGATCCACTCTACTACATATATCGAAGATGCTTTTGTACGACCCCTTATCAACCCTCTCGTTTATTATAGCCTCTAAAGCTTTTGAACCAACATTTTTTATGGCGTTTAAGCCGTACGAAATAGAATTTTGGTTTATTGGTTTAAAATCTTCAAAAGAAATATTAATATCAGGAGGCTTAACCTCTATACCCATTTTTTTACATTCATTTATCAAGATCACCACTCTATCTATGGTACTCATTTCACTTGTTAGATTTGCGCTCATAAATTCTGCCGGGTAGTATACTTTAAGCCAGGCAGTTTGGTATGCAACATACGCATAGGCTGTTGAATGACTTTTATTAAACCCATATTGAGCAAACTTTTCAATCAGAGAGAATATTTGTTCTGCCTTGCTTTTTGATATACCTTTTTTTTCTGCACCCTTAATGAACTTAATTGATAAATCTTTCATCAATGATTTGATTTTTTTACCCATCGCCCTCCTCATTATATCCGCTTCGGAAAGGGTAAATCCTGCAATTTCGTGAGCTATCTGCATTACTTGTTCTTGATAAACAATAATACCATAGGTCTCATTGAGTATAGGTTCTAAGAGCGGGTGAGGGTACTTAATTTTTTCTAATCCATGCTTCCGAGAAATGAAATCATCAATGTTTTGCATTGGCCCAGGACGATATAATGCATTCATTGCTATCAAGTCTTCTATAACAGTAGGTTTTAGTTTTTTCAAAAACTCACGCATTCCTGAGGATTCAAATTGAAAAACACCAATAGTATGCCCCTTTGCAAACAATTTATATATTTTTTGATCGTTAAAAGCAACATCCTTTATTTTAACGTTTTTATCATTTTTATTAATCAATTTGACTGCCTTATCTATCACTGTAAGGTTTCTAAGCCCCAAAAAATCCATTTTTAATAGCCCCAGATCCTCGAGACCTTTCATGTCATATTGGCTTGTGATATCATTTGTGCTGGACTTGTAAAGTGGAACATAATCTGTTAACTCACCAGGAGCAATAACCACGCCCGCTGCGTGGATAGATGCATGTCTATTCATTCCCTCAAGGACTTTCGAATGTTGAATTAACTCCTTATAATCATTTTCGGCCATATTAGATAAATCAGAGCTTTTGTCTAAAGCTTTATCGAGGGTGATGTTTAACTCATTTGGTATTGCCTTAGCAATCTTATCTACTTCATTAAACGAATATCCCATTACTCGGCCAACATCACGGACTACTTGCTTGGCTTTCATCTTCCCAAATGTAATAATTTGCGTTACAGAATTCTCGCCATATTGCTCTTTGATATAGTCGATAACCTCTCCTCTTCTCTCGATGCAAAAATCAATATCAATATCCGGCATGCTTATGCGCTCAGGATTTAGAAATCGCTCAAAGAGTAGATTATGCTTCAGAGGGTCTATATCTGTTATGCCCAAAGAATAGGACACAATACTTCCTGCAGCTGATCCTCTTCCTGGGCCCACAGGTATTTTTGATTGTTTTGCATACTTGACAAAATCAGCGGTGATTAAAAAATACCCTGCAAAGCCCATATTTTTTATAACGCTGAGTTCGTGGTCAATCCGCTTTTGAGTATTGGGTGAAATTTCTCCGTAATGAGACTCAGCGCCTGCTTGAGTCAGAACTTTTAAGTACTTGTCTGAATCGCTTGTTAAAGCAGATTCGGGGATAGGGAATTTAGGTAAATGGGACTCACCAATTGGTAACTCAAGATTAATACTATCTGCAATTTTTCTTGTATTCTCAATTGCTCCTGGAAACTCTTTAAAAAGTTTAAACATCTGATCCTGGGATTTAAAATAAAATTCTGGAGTAGCGTATCTTAGCCTATTTTGATCGCTTCGCTCTTTACCTGTGCCTAGACATATGTGGATGTCGTGAGCTTCCCAGTGATTTTGTTTCGCATAGTGCGCATCATTGGTGCAAACCAGTGGAAGGCCTAGTTCGGAAGCTAGCTTCTTCATATTCGCTGCGTTTGCTTCTTCTTCAGGAATACCATGATTTTGGATCTCGAGGTAATATCTGTCATTAAAAATTTGCGAATACATAATCGCTGTTTTTTTTGCTCCTTCAAAATCACCTTTCAACATTTTTTCTGGTAGCTCACCTTTCAAACATCCAGATAAGCATATTAAACCTTCGTTATACTCTTTGAGCAAGTCTATATCTACCCTAGGTCGGTAATAAAACCCCTCAAGATAGCCTGCTGTAACAAGTTTCATAAGATTTTTGTAACCCTGATAATTCTTAGCTAACAGAACTAAGTGATTATTGCCCCACCCGCCACCTGGCAACTGCTTTTTATCAAAACGTGAGCCAGTTGCAACATATACTTCACAACCAATAATTGGTTTTATACCAGCTTTTTTTGCTTCTTTGTAATACGGTATGGTACTGAACATATTACCATGCTCAGTTAGAGCAACAGAATCCATGTTGAGATCATCAATAGTATTTATCAGCTGGTCTATTCTCTGTGCACCATCAAGTAGACTGTAATCAGAATGATTATGTAGATGTACAAATTCAGATTTCATTAAAACTTCCCCATGTAAATGGCAACTAAGCCCAAGAAAGTACTCAGCTTTAAAATTTTTGAACAAATTTTAGCTGTCGAGACTTCAGGGTTTTTTATAAACAAAAATACTACTACTACTAAGGGAATCTCAACTCCTATGAGTAATGTAATTAAATACCAAGTTCCATAGTATCCCATTAGGTATGGTATTAATGCTGCTAAGCCTACAGATGCAGTTATAAAAATTATCAACCTAGTTGTTTGTTTTAAATCAGATGAAATTGGATAAGTTAAAAGACCGCTAATTTTATCACCCTTAATATCTTCTAAATCTTTTATGATCTCTCTTAAAAAAGTAAGGCCGAAAGCAAGAAAAGCGGGTATCCACATAGGTGCAACACTATAGTGAGCAGCTCCTGAGAAAATAAATGACATTCCTATGACTAATCCGACAACGAAATTACCAAGCAGATAAACGCCCTTGAAATACGTATTGTAAGATATAATCATCGGGACGGATATTATTATACCAATAACTTTAGCAGTATCACTTAGTTGTAAACATATTATCGATCCAGCAGTGAATAACATAAAGGAAAAAACTACGGCAGCCCTTCTACTTATCTTACCTGATGGTATAGGTCGATAGGGACGGTTAATTAAATCAGATTTCAAATCAATGGCATCATTTAATGCATT
>CESP01157653.1_pt1 | contig 19388 bp, 17 predicted proteins | sample 531211 | NCBI WGS metagenome assembly CESP01 (sample SAMEA2622074, study PRJEB7988) | marine metagenome | biome: marine biome (ENVO:00000447); feature: surface water layer (ENVO:00002042); material: "saline water (ENVO:00002010), including plankton (ENVO:xxxxxxxx)" | depth 5 m | reverse complement strand
TAATTTGTAATGAAAAAATGGATCTGAATCCAATTTCCCTCTATGGGAAAACGAAAGTGAATGCTGAAAAATTCATTTTACAAAAAAATAACTCTATCTCATTAAGACTTGCTACTGTTTTTGGAGTCTCTTTTAGAAACAGAGTAGATCTTTTGGTGAATTTTTTTGTTTATAATGCAGTAAAATTTAAAAAGATTAAATTATTCGAACCACATTTCAGACGAAATTATATACATGTGAAAGATGTAGCTTTTACTTTTCATCATTGCTTAGAAAATTTTAATCAGATGAGATCTAATATTTATAACGTTGGTTTATCGGAAGCGAATTTAACAAAATTACAATTATGTAAAAAAATAAAAGAAGTCATTCCAGATTTTGAAATATCAATTGATGAAAAGGGTGAAGACCCAGATAAAAGAGATTATTTTGTTTCTAATGAAAAACTTGAGATGACTAACTGGAAGCCTAAAAAATCCTTAAAATTTGGGATTAACGAGCTAGTAAAATTCTACAATTTATCAAAAAATCTTGATTTAGATAAAAATTACAAATTATAATTGTGAGAAAATTTAAAAGAGTATTTATTACTGGAATTTTGGGATCAGGAGGATCATATTTATCAGAACATATAAGAGAAAAAGATAAGAGAATAAAAATTTATGGGTGCTATAGATCTTTAAAAAAAAAAATAAACGAAAAACTCAAATCAAAGAAAATTAGAGCGTTTAGATGTGATTTAAATAATCTGAAAGATCTCAAAAAATTAATTTTAAAAATTAAACCAGATCTTGTCTACCATTTAGCCTCTAACGCAGATGTAAGACTTTCATTTGATAAACCAGAAAAAATTCTTAAAAATAATAACAATATTACAATTAACTTATTTCACGTATTACGAAATCTCCCTTACAAGCCTTTAATCATATTATGTAGCACATCAGAACTTTATGGTGCAGTTGACTCAAAAAAAAAAATTAGTGAAAAATTTGATATAACGCCAGAGAATCCATATGCGATATCGAAAACTTTCCAAGATCTTCTGGCACAAAACTATATTTCAATCTTTAATATGAAAATAATTATTACAAGAATGTTTACCTATTTAAACCCAAGGAGAATAAATCTTTTCGCTTCTCATTGGTCTTACCAAATAGCTCAAATTGAAAAAGGTAAAAAAAAATATTTATCACACGGTAATTTAGATTCTACTAGAACTATAATTGATATAGATAGTGCAATGGAAGCTTACTGGCTAGCGGCTAAAAAAGGAAAGATTGGATCAATATATAACATAGGAGGGACAAAAAAATTTAAAATTTCAAAAATTTTAAAAATACTCAAAAAATTGTCAATTAAAAAAATTAAATCAAAACTTGATACAAAATTACTTCGTAAAAGAGATATTAAATACCAAATTCCTGACTCGAAAAAATTTATTAAAGATACAGGCTGGAAAGATAAAACAAATGTTAAAAATAGCCTTATACAGCTTTTGAACTTTCAAAGAAAAAACTTAAAATGATATCAAATCAAAATTATTTATTAAAAATCGCAAAAGATATAAGGAAAATTATCTTTGATAAAGTTTCGAAAAGGGGCGGTCATATTTCGACATCATTTTCAGCTGTAGAAATTTTAGTATCACTATATTTTGATAATTATTTTAGATTTAATAAAAAATTAGCAAAATCGAGTAAAAGAGACTTTTTCATCCTTAGCAAAGGACACGCCGCGATTTTGATGTTTGCAATATTATTTAAAAAAGGAATTATATCGAAAAAAAATTTTGATACTAATTATAAAGACGGGAATTATAGTTTAGGAGGGCACGTTAGTCATAAAACACTAGGGGTAGAAGCAAGTACAGGCGCGGTAGGTCATGGTTTAGGTCTAGCATCCGGTATTGCTTTCGCAAATAAAATTAAAAAAGTAAAAAATTTCACTTATGCCCTATTAGGAGATGCTGAGTGTTCAGAGGGCTCTGTTTGGGAGGCAGCTTTATTTGCGAACAAACATAAACTTAATAATTTAATTGCAATCATAGATAATAATAAAATTGGAGCTACTGAATTTACTCAAAATTATATAGAATTTAATAATTTAGCAAATATGTTTCAATCTTTTGGATGGATAGTTAAAAAGTGTGATGGCCATAATTTTAAAAGTATTAAAAAAAATATTATTTCATTAAAAAAAAATAAAGCTTTAAAGCCAAAAATTTTAATTGCAGAAACTATTAAAGGTAAGGGTTTAAAATTTCTAGAAAATGATCCTTCTTGGCACTCAAGAAAAATGAGCAAAATACAAATTGATTTAGGATTAAAAAAACTTTGATAATGAAAAATAAATACTCATCTTTAAGAGATATTTTTATAAATAATTTATACGACATTGCAAAAAAGAATAAAAAAATTATACTAATTACAAATGATCAAGGGGCACCAGCAATAGATAGGTTTAAAAGTGATCTTAAAAAGCAATTTTTTAATTTAGGTATCTCTGAGCAAAATATTATAGCTGTGGCAGCAGGCTTATCTTCCCAAGGTTTTATTCCATTTGTTTATAGCATCTCATCCTTTTTAATTTACAGAACATTGGAATTTTTAAAAATTGACTTGAGCTATAGCAAAAATCCTGTTCACTTATTTGGTGTTGGTTCGGGTTACTCCTACGCTGAAGATGGACCAACCCATCATGCGACAGAAGATTTAGCAAATATTCAATATTTTCCTAATTTTGAAATATTTAATCCTTCATTTCCAAGTTTATGTAAATCATTACCATCTATGTTAATTAAAAAAAAATATTCAACTTACACAAGATTGGATCGTCAACCATTTGCAGAAACAAAATTAAATATATCCAAATTTTTTAAAGATGGATTTTATAAATTTAAATTAGATAAAAAAAAGAATAGTAAATGCTTAGTTTCATCAGGAATTATTACTCAGATTATGTTGAGCGAAAATTCAAAACAAAATTTCGATTTAATAGATATTTTTAAAATTAATTCATTTAATTCAAACAAGTTTATTAATTGTATTAAAAAATATAGAAAAATAATCATTGTAGAAGAACATAATGAGAATAATGGAATAGGATCTAATATTTTAAGTTTAGTTAATTCAAAAAAATTGAATCTCAATATCACTATAAAAGGATTAAATAAAAATAATATTTTTGGATACGGATCAAGAAAACTTTTACATCAGAGGAACAAGATAGATAGAAAAAATTTAACAAAGTATTTTAAATGAATTTATTAGTTACAGGAGCTAACGGTGTCTTAGGAAAATCAATCAAACAATATTGTAAACTTAATAAAACTAAATTCAAAAAAATTTTATATTTATCGTCAAAAAAATGTGATTTGACTGACGAAAAAAAGGTCGAGAAACTATTTAAAAAATTTAAACCCTCACACATAATGCATCTAGCCGCTAAATCAGGCGGACTTGGTGTAGCTAATTCTAAGTTCCAAGCAACGTTACTGCACGATAATTTAAAAATGCTAATAAATATTTTGGAGTCAAGTAAAAATTATAAAGTAAAAAAAATTATTCTTACTCTTTCATCGGGAATGTATTCTCCTAATATAAAAATGCCTTATGAAGAAAAAAATTTACATGATGGAAATGTAGAAGAAGGATCTTACGGGTATTTTTTCGCAAAAAGATTAATGGAGCCCTTTATAAAGGCTTATAGAGATCAATATAAACTAAATGTAATTGGACTGGTTCCTAATGGTATCTACGGAAAAGAAGATAAATTCGATCCTCAAACTTCACCAATGATCCCTTCACTAATAAAAAAAATCCACCAAGGAAAAATTTCAAATAAAAAAGTAGAAATTTGGGGAAACGGAACACCATTAAGAGAATATACTTATGCTCCAGACTTAGCAAAGATTTATTTTTGGGCTTTAAAAAAATATGATAAGAGAAAAATTTTAAATATTGGAAATACAGATTCGAAAAGTGTAAAAAAAATTGCGTACTTAATCTGTGAAATTATTGGATTTGATAAAAAAAAGTTATTTTTTAATAAATCAAAACCAATCGGTGTATATAAAAAGAAAACATCAAATTATATGTTAAAAAATTTGTATGATTTTAAGTATACTAATCTTAAAGATGGTTTGATCGAAACTATAGATTGGTACAAAAAAAATTATTTAAAATTAAACAAAAATCAAAAAAGATTTTAAATGATAGGCTTTGGTACCTGGGGGCTTTCCGGAAAAGATTATGGATACATATCCAAAAAAGATGCATCAGAATTGCTTCTTTTAGCTTTAAGGAATGGTATTAACTTTTTTGATACAGCACCGTTATACGGCAATGGAAAAGTTGAAAAAATAATTGGTAATATTTTAACTAAAGACAAAAAACTAAGAAAAAAAATAACAATTTGTACAAAATTTGGACTTTTGCCGCATAGTTCTAAAAAATTAAAACATAACTTTGAAACAAATAACATTGATAAAAGTCTTAAGAAAAGTCTAGAAAATCTGAAAACTGATTATATAGATATTTATCTTATGCATAGTCCAAATTTGAGCTTAATTGATATAAATAAAGTTAAAAATCATTTAAAAAAAATACAGAAAAAAAAAATGGTAAAGCATTTTGGTATTTCTTTGAAAAATCCATCAGATGTTTTTCTTTTGAAAGACCTTAAATTGTTTAGATATTTTGAATTTAATTTTAATTTACTAGATCAAAGAGCAGCTCAGCAAAAAGTATTTTCTTATTTGAAAAAAAATAAAAAAAAAATCATTTGTCGAACACCTTTGTGTTTTGGCTTTTTAACAGACAATTTAATTGATAAAAAAAGTTTAGAAAAGCAAGACCATAGAAAAAAATTCTGGTCGACAAAACAATTCGCTAAATGGAATACTTACAAATTTCTATTTAACGATTTTAAAAAAAAATATAAGATAAACAGTTTAAGTGTTTTCTCAATTCTGTTTTGTCTTTCTTATAAATTTGATTATGTAATCCCAGGCATAATGTCAAAAAACCAAATCGTAGAGAATCTGTCAGCCACAAAAGCACGAAAAATAAATAAATCAGATTTACACAAGATTTTAAAAATTTATAGCAAAAAAGAGAGAGAGATTTTCACAAAAAATTTTTAAAAATGGAAAGTATTTTTTCAAAAAAAAAGGTTCTTATATTTAAAAAAAGAAAAAAATCCTACTATTATGATTTATTTATAAAAGGGATTATAAGTTACGGACAACCATCAGAAGTTTATTATGTTGAATACGATAGTTTTGACAACATTTTTTCAATTAATAAAAAGATAAAGAATTTATTGATTTCAAAAAAAATCGATATTTTTATAGTTACAAGTTTTTATTTTATTGATCCTGATCTTCTTAAATCTTTGCAAGGAAAAGTCTTTAGAATAAAAATTGATGGTGATGATTTGGCTTTATTTGATGTTTATTCAAAGTATTACGGAAAGCTCTATGACATTAATATTACAAATACTTTAGAGATACATAAAAAATTTAAAGAACTTGGCTGCAATTCTTTTATTTTTGCCTCCCCTGCTAATAATAATTTTAACGAGGAAGAACAGATTGAAGAGAAGTATGATGTTACGTTTATGGGTTTAATAAGAAACGAGAGAAAAAATTTGATAGAATATATTAAAAATAACAAAATTAATTTAAGTCTTTTTGGTGACAAAAACTATTCTAAGGTTTTGAGTCAGAAAGATTATTTTAAAACAATAAAAAATTCAAAAATTAATCTAAATTTTTGTAGTCTTTCACATAATTTGGATGAAGTTTTTTTTGATAAAAAAAAATTACAAAAACTAAAAAATATGACTGGACGTATTTTTGAAATTTTGTCTTGTAAAAGTTTTTTGCTTACAGAGTATAATCCTACATTAGAATATTTTTTTTCGCCTGGAAAAGACCTGGAAGTTTTTAAAAGCAAAGAAGAACTTGTGGACAAAATAAATTTTTACTTAGTAAATGATAATCTAAGAAACAAAATTGCTGAACAAGGTTATAAGACATTCATGCAAAAATATGAGTTTAGTACTTACATGCCCCATTTCATAAAACAAATAGACTCGTTCAAATCAAAAAATATTCAAATAAAAAAATTGGCATGTCCACGAGAAGTAAAAAAATTTTTTACACAAAAGTACATATCAATCTACTCTCTTTTAAGATATGAGTTTTATTTTTCATTATTCAAGTATTTTGATATTTCACTAATTTTTAAAAAAATCTTTACAAAAGTTTTTCGAATATGATTTTGATAAAAACGCCATTAAGAATATCTTTCTTTGGGGGAGGAACTGATTTACCTGAGTGGCTAAAGAATAATCGTGGTGCAGCAATTAACACGACAATAGACAAATATACTTTTACTACTATTAGACAAATTCCATCATTCTATAACATAAATTACCGTTTAAGATATTATAAACATGAACAAGTAATTAATTCATCTGATATAAAACATAATTCTATAAGAGAAGCTGTAAAATTATTTGACCTAAAAGGTCCAATTGAAATTTCACATAATTCGGATTTAGTAGCTCAATCTGGTTTAGGTTCAAGCTCATCTTTCACTGTAAGTTTAGTTCATGGTATTAGCCTGATAAAAAAATATACGATTACTAAAAAAAATCTTGCAAAAAATGCAATAAAGATTGAGCAAGATTTACTTAAAGAAAATGTAGGAAATCAAGATCAAATCTCCTGTTCATATGGAGGGTTTAATTACCTAAGTCTACAAGGTAAAAATTTTGAAGTTACTCCAATTAAAAAAAATAATAATATCAAGAAAATTGAAAATAGTCTTGTATTTATTCATTGCGGAGTTTTTAGGAATGCTGATTTAATTGAAAAAAAAAAAATATTAAAAATAAAAAAAGGTTTTAAAAACTCAACTTTAAACCAAATAAATCAATTAACCAAGGAAGCTTATTTGGAGCTTCAATCCTCGAATTTTTCTTTGTCAATTTGGGGCAAATATTTAAACGAATATTGGTTATTAAAAAAACAATTAGATAAATCAGTAACTATGAACAAAATTGAAAATATTCACAAAAAAGCTATTGAGTGTGGCGCCTTCGGAGGAAAATTGCTTGGAGCGGGCGGTGGTGGATTTATGGTTTTTATTTGCAATAGTTCAAGCAAAAAAAAAATAGAAAAGATTTTTAAACGTAAAATTCTTAATAATGTAAAGTTTTGCAAGATGGGTTCAACAGCCTTAATTAATAATTTTTCATGAGTTTCATAAAATACAATAAAAATTACAAACCAAAGTTTAAACAAGCGGTAATTTTTGCGGGAGGTAAAGGTCTGCGTTTGGGCAAATTAACAAAAAATACTCCAAAACCTCTTTTAAGAATTGAGAAAAAAAAAGTTTTCTTGGAATACCTCATTCAAAACTTATCAAGATTTGGAATAAAAAAAATTTTATTGCTTTGTAATTTTAAAAGTGAAAAATTTTTTAAGAAATATCATAAACAAATATTATTCGGAATTAAAATTACATGCACTTTAGATATTAAGAATACTTCTGGAAAAATGTTGGCGATCAAAAAAAATCTTCACAAAATAGATAAAAACTTTATTTTAATGAACGGCGATACTTTTGTGGACATAAATTTTAAAAAATATCAATTTTTAGTAGAAAATAAAAAAATTAAAGGATTAAGTATATTTCTTGAGAAAAAAATAGTTCAAACAGAAAAAAATAGATATTTAATTAAAACTAAAAAAAATAGAAATTACATCAATTCAGGTATTTTTTACTTAGATAAAAAAATTATTGGGCATTTAAATCCCGAAACAAAAGATTTTGACAGAGAACTAATTCAATATTTAAAAAAAAGTCTATCATGTAAAATAATTAGTTTAAAAAAAATTAAGTTTATTGATATTGGAATAAAGAAAGATTTATTTTATTTTAAGAAAAACCTGAATTATTTTTTTGAAAAAAAAGCGATTTTTTTAGATAGAGATGGTGTAATTAATAAAGATCTAAATTATGTAGGGCACCCAAAAAACTTTTTTTGGAGAAAAGATATATTTTCATTTATAAAAAAGTGTATAATAAAAAACTACTATATTTTTATAATCACAAATCAATCTGGAATTGGAAGATCTTATTATTCATTAAAAGAATTCAAAAATTTGTGTAATTGGATGTATGACATGCTAAGCTCTAAAGGATTATATATAGACGATATATCCTATTCGCCGTACTATAAAGAATCAAATAAATATGGAACAGTCAATTATTTAAAAACAAGAAAACCAAATCCAGGAATGATTCTTAATTTGAGAAAAAAATGGGTTATTGACCTTAAAAGGTCAGTTGTTATTGGTGATAGCGATATTGATAACCAACTTGCTAAAAAAATAAAAATACGATTTGTTAAAGTAAGAAATAATACGAGATTGAACTCCATAAGAATATAATTTTTATTTTTATTCTTAATATGGTAGTTATGAAAAGATCATGAATAACAAAAATGTAACGTTTGTGGCCGAGATCGGTCAAAATCATAATGGCAATATTGACTTGTGCTACGAGCTAATCAAAGAAGCTAAATTTGCCGGTGCGAATATAGCAAAATTTCAATTGGGTTGGAGGGCTAAAAAAGGTGAGAGAAATCATATTGATAGGGAAAGTCTTAAAAAATTACATGATTGGGGGAATCATTTTGAAATTGAGATCATGTTTTCAGTTTTTAATGATGAAGCATTAAATCTTTTAAAACCTTTTAAGCCAAAAAGATTTAAAATTGCTTCACGCACACTCGTTGAAAACCTTAACTTAGTCAAAAAAATTTTAAAATTGAAAAAAGAAACATTTATTTCTCTTGGCAGGTGGAATAAAAAATCTCTTCCTTTCAAAAAAACAAATAATATAAAATATTTATGGTGCAAATATGAGTATCCTACTTTTAATAAACACTTAGTTAATTTTCCAAAAAAATTTGATAAATCTTATTATGATGGTTTAAGCGATCATTGCGTAGATATAGACACTTCTCTTTTAGCTATCTCAAGAGGAGCTAATATTATAGAGAGACATTTTACATTAGACAAATCAAGTAATGTAATCAGAGACCATGCTTTATCTAGCTCACCTCAAGAATTTTACAATCTTGTAAAATTAGGGCGTGAATTAAGAATAAAATATCTTAAAGGTATTTAATTGAAAAAAATACATTTTCTGACGACCAAAACGCTTCACCATCTCTATTTTTTAGAGAAAATAGAAAAAAAATTTAAAATAAGCAAAATTTTATTAGAAACTAATTCAGTTTTACCTAAGTTCAAAATTGGACCCACATATGAAAAAAAAAGAGCATCTTTCGAAAAAAAAGCTTTCTTTAATAATAGAAAAACTCAATGGCCGAAAAAAAATTTATTTTTAAGTAAAAATATAAATTCAAAAAAAACTCTTAATTTTTTAAGAAGGGATAAACCAGATTTAGGAATAGTTTTTGGTACTAGAAAAATCTCTTCCAAAATAATTAAATGTTTTAAAAACGGGCTCATCAACATTCACAGAGGAAAAATAGATGAGTACAGGGGATTAGACACTGATCTTTGGGCAATTTACCACAATGATTTAAAGAATATTTTTTTAACTGTTCATAAAGTCGATAGAGAATTAGATTCTGGAGAAATTTTTTTTGAAAAAAAAATGAATCCTAAAAAAAATTTAAAAGCTCACATGATTCAATATTACACAACTTTATTAGCTGTTGAAGGAGTTTCAAAATTTTTGAAAAAATATACTAAAAATAAAAAAATTAATTTTTTTAAGAGAAAAAAAGGAAAATATTATTCATTTATGCCTTATGACCTACGAAAAATTGTAATTAAAAAGTTTGATAATTATTTTAATGCCTAAAAAATTTCTCAAAATTGCTTGTTTTCATGGAGTAATACCTAATAACCAAAACCTAGTTGGTATACAAAATTGTCAAAAAAAACATATATCTAAATTTCAATTCGAAAGTTATTTAAAATACTTAAAAATTAAAAAGAAAGTAAGTTTTCTTTCAATATATGATTTACTAAAAAAAGATTTTCAAATTAAAAAAAACTCTTATTTAATTACATTTGATGATGGTTATAAAAATAATTTTACTATTGCCGCAAAAATTTTAAATAAACTTAAAATCCCATGTATATTTTTCATTTGCCCAGATATGATTGAAGGAAATAAAATTTTTACGACCGATAGGATAGAGCATATAATTAACTTCTCCAAAAAACTTGAAATTGAATATAAAAACAAAAAAAAAATTTTAAAAAATCAACTTAAAAAAGATAAATTAAAAAATTTAATTTTTGTTAAAAAAATTGTCAAAAATCTAATATTGAGTGAAAAAAAAAAATTTATTACATATTTTACAAAGCACAATTTTGTTAAAGAAAAATTTCCTTCATTTTATAAGATAGCTAATTGGCGTGATATTAAAAAATCATCAAATGATATTATTAGTATAGGCAATCATTTTATCAATCATATTGAGTTAACAAATTTATCTTCAAAGAATTTGGTAAAAATTGTAAATAAATCAAAAAAAATTTTTATCTCAAAGAAACTCAAAAATTCCTTTTATTATGCGTCATATCCTGAGGGAAAATATAATAAAAAAGTGATAAGAACTATCAAATCCAAAGGAATTAAAATATGCCCAACAGTTGGATCAGGTATTAATAAGGGTAAATTGAATTTGTACACACTTAGTAGGTACATGGTTGGATTTAATAAAAATAAATTGTATTTTTAACTAACTTATATATGCGAAAAAAAGCTATACAAATTTTAAATTCTAAAACACCAAAGGATGTTTTCATGGTAAAAAACATGAAACACAATAAAGCGTTCAAACTTTCTAAAAATACTTCAGCTACAAATTTAAAATTAATGCAAGAAAATTTTAAAAAATACAGAGAAAATTGGACTGATCAACCTAAAAAGGTTATTGAAAAAAAAATTAATCAAGTAAATTTTAAAAAAAAGAAAATCATTCCTCTCTGTGTTGACTTAGAAGTGGCAGCCGTATGCGATCTAGCTTGTCCACACTGTTTTAGACAATACATTTCTACACCAGATAAAATTATGAGAAGAGAATTAGTAATTAAACTCATAGATCAAGCTAGTGAATTAGGAGTACCATCTATGAAATTTAATTGGAGAGGTGAACCGCTTTTGCATCCTCAATTACCAGAGTTTATTGCTTACGCGAAACAAAAAGGAATACTTGAAACAATCATCAACACCAATGCAACAAAATTAAACGAAAGTTACTCAAAAAAACTTATAGAGTCCGGATTGGACTTATTAATTTTCTCTTTTGATGGTGGAAGTAAAAAAACGTACGAGAAATTAAGACCCGGAAGGTTTAAAGAAAATAGTTTTGAAACAATTTATAAAAATATTATTGATTTTTGTAAGTTAAGAAAAAAATTGAAATCTTTTTACCCAAGAACCAAAATACAAATGGTTCTAACCAAAGAAACTATGGATGAAAAAGAATCTTTCTATAAATTATTTGAAAAATACGTGGATGATATTAGTGTAAAACAATATACGGAAAGAGGCGGACAAGTTAAAAATTTAAAATATAGTGATGAAAAAATTCAAAGAATTCTTCAAGAAAACAACTTAAAAAAAAATGCCGAGATATTGACTTATAATGACAATGAAATTTATGCGTCCACAGGCAGATTACCTTGTGAACAGCCTTTTCAAAGGCTTCTAATAACATATGACGGAAGAGTAAGTGCATGCTGTTACGATTGGGGAAGTATGCATACTTTAGGTTACGTTGATGATTTGGCATTCAAGATTAAAGATAAACACTATAAGGAAGTAATAGACTCATCTGAGAAAAAAAAAACTGGTTTTGAGCTTATGAATTTAAAAATGCCGGCATGCTATAACACACCAAAGGAAAAAATTTCTACACTTTCAGATATTTGGTACGGAAATGAATTAGCAGATTTTAGAAAAAATCATCTCTCAAATTCTTTAGAAAATATTGAAATTTGTAAAAATTGTACCTTTAAAGAAACTTACAAGTGGAAAAAAATAAAAATCTCCTAAAAAAATGAAAATAGAAATAATTGGTGAGATTGCTAATGCTCATCAAGGATCAGTAAAAAAAGCGATTAATTTGGCTAATGCAGCATTTATGTCAAGAGCTGATGCAGTAAAATTCCAAGTGTATTTCGCTAATGAGATGCTAAGCCCAAAACACAAAAGATTCCAACATTTTAAAAAACAATCATTCAGTAAAATACAATGGTTAAAGATTTTTAATTTTTGTAGAAAAAAAAAAATTAAATTTTACTGCGATGTATTTGGTTTAGATGCTTTAAAATTTGTGCAAAAAAATAATGTAAAAGGAATCAAGATTCACTCTTCTGACATGGCTAATAAGCAAGTTTTAAGTGAGATCAAAACAAAAAAAGTTTTTCTTTCATGTGGAGGCGCTAATATAAATGAAATAGCTTATGCAGTGAATATTTGTAAAAAAAAAAGAATAAAGCCTATTCTGCTTCACGGATTTCAGAGTTATCCTACAGAGCCTTTGGACGTTAATTTCTCCAGATTCGGTTATTTAAAAGAAATATTTCAAGATTTTGCAGAGTTTGGTTACCAAGATCATTCCTCTGGATCAAGTCAATACCATAAACTACTTCCATTTTTTGCGTGTGGAATGGGAGCAACTTATTTGGAAAAACACATCACTTTTGACCGTAAAAAAAAAGGAGTAGATTATTATTCTTCTATAGAACCAAAAGACTTTAGTAATTTCGTCAAATTAATAAGAAACTTGGAGAAATCTTATAATGGAAATATATACCAGATTTCAAAAAAAGAGAAAATATATAGAGAAGATACTAAGAAAATTTATTTTGTAAAAAAAGATATTCCCAAAAAATATACTTTAAAAAGTAAAGATCTAGTTATGTTGAGATCGAGCAATCATAAAGTAAAACCTCAGCCGATAGAAAATTTCATTGGAAAAAAAACAATCAGAAAACTTAAAAAATTTTTTCCGATTAGAAATGTAGATTTAAAACAAAAAATAATAGTAATTATTGTTGCAAGAAGTAGATCAAAAAGACTTCCGAATAAAGCTTCTAAATTAATTTGTGGTTACACAACCTTAGATCATTTAATAAGAAGAGTTAAAAAAAGTAAAACAATAAATCAAATAATTTTATGTACTACCAAAAAAAAAGAAGATTTAAATATAATTAAAATTGCAAAAAAAAATAAAATATCTTTTTTTAGGGGAGATAATAAAAATGTTCTTAATAGAATGCTTTCATCATTAAAAAATAAAAAATTTGATCATATTGTAAGAATAACAGGAGATGATATTTTGATTGATCCGGATTATTTAGATATAGCCGTTAGAAGCCATCTACGCACAAATTCTGATTATACAGATCATAAAAAATTACCCTCAGGCACAGAGACAGAAATTTTTTCTTCTAAATTACTAAAAAACATTATGCTTACATCTTATTCATCAGAAGACACTGAATATCTTACAAATTATGTTACTGATAGTAAAAGTGAGTACATTTGTAACTCGGCCCCGGTTAAATTTTTTCATCAAAAAAGAATTAGATTAACAATCGATACTAAAAAAGATTTCATAAGAGTTACTAAATTTTTAAAACAAATGAAAAATGAAAATAAATTATTTGATTATCGAATGAATGATATAATTAAATTTTTTAAAAAAAATGACTCTAAAATCTCTTTAAAGAAAAAAATACAAATTAATACTAATAAAGACTGGAGTAAATTGATTTATTAATATGTCTAAAAAAATATCTAAAGGCCCATTAATTTCTGTATACATTACGAACCATAATTACGGGAAATTTTTAAAAAAATCAATTGACAGTGTACTAAATCAGTCGCTACAAAATTTTGAGTTAATAATTATAGATGACAATTCAAAAGATAACTCAAAACAAATTTTGGAGCATTATATTAATAATCCAAAAATTATAATTATATATAACCAAAAAAAAATTGGCTTAAACCAGAACAATAATTTAGCTTTGAAAATCGCAAAAGGAAGATTTTTTATCCGATTAGATGCAGATGATTGGATGCATCCTAATTGTTTAGAAATTTTATCGTCAAAACTTTTAAATGATAAGAAGGTAGGTTTAGTTTTTCCAGATTACTATCTAGTTGATGAAAATAGCGAAATTTTTAGTCAGTACCAAAGGCACGATTTCAATTCAGTCAACTTAAAGGACCAACCAGCCCATGGCGCTTGTACCATGATAAGAACGAGGCTTTTAAAAAATATTGGTGGATACAATAAAGATTTCTTTTGCCAGGACGGGTACGATTTATGGATAAGATTTATACAAAAGTATAAAGTTAAGAATGTTAATTTACCACTTTTTTACTACAGACAGCATACAAGGAGTCTTACAAAAAACATAGATACTATTCAAAAAACCAAGTCAAAAATTTTGGAAAACTTCAACTCAAGAAACCAAAATAAGAACCACTTTGTTGGAATAATTTCAATTATAGGAGATGAAAAAGAAAATAGAGAAATTAATTTAAAAAAAATAGGAAAAAAAACTCTTTTAGAATGGACAATTGAATCTGCTCTGAGGTCGAAAAAATTAAATAAATTAATATTCACATCACCCAATCATGCAATTAACAAATTTGTTAAAAAAAAATATAAAAAAAAAATTAAGATAATCACAAAAAGTAAGCATATTTCTTTGCATAATACTTCATTGAGCGATACTCAAAATTTCATTATTAAAAAGCTTAAAACAAAAAAACTTAAAAATTTAAATATTGTACAGTTGTTTGTTCGTACACCCTTTAAAAGTCAAGAAGATATAGACACTGCTATAAATATTTTTGATACATTTAAACTAGATAGATTAATTTCAGTAGTAAAAACAAACTCTTTGCTTTTTAAACATGATGGAAATGGCTTAGTATCAATACAAAAAGATAATCAATTTTTAAAACTTGAAAGAGAAGAATTATATAAACAAGTTCAAGCTATAGAAATTCTAAATTATAAAAAAATAAATAAAAATATTAAAAATATTCGGGTTGGACACTCGTTATTAGGTGAAAAATCTGCTTTTGAAATTCACAATCCAATAGATTTTGAAATAGCCAATATATTACAAAATAATTTATGAAGAAAAAATATTTTTTTCTCATCAAACGTTCAAATGATCTTGATCATTGCCTACCAATTATATATGCGCTATTAAAAAAAGGAGTCTCGAAATCAAAAATTTTTGTTACAGATATTGAGTATAATCATTCGAATTTTAATTTATCTCAAAATAAATTATATAAATATTTATTATCACAAAATATAAAAACAAATTTTTTAATTAGTAAAATTTGTAGTTTTTTTTTTGAAAAAATCATATTCGGAGAGAATCTTTATTTCAATGAAAATTTAAAAAAAAATAATCTTTTTAAAAATTATACAATATTACTATTCAAACAATTTATTCAAATTTTATTTGTTATTAAGATAATATTCTATTCAATAAATAAAAATAAAATATATTTCATTTTTAAGTACAATAATTTTGCGATAAAAGTTTTAAATAAACTAAATTCTAATAAAAACTCTATACTAAACTTACCTCATGGGTTCCCACTCTGGGATGGACCAGATGAATTTTTAAGCGAAGCTCATAATAGCAAAATATTTTTAAACCACCCTTTAGTTAATACTATTTTCTTTGAAGGAAAACAAAATTATGAATGGTTTTATTTTCTTAAATTTAATTATAAAACAAAATTTAATAAAAAATTATTTTACGATCAATTTAAAATTTTTCCACTTAGGTATACTCAAGACTGGATTAAAATTCTTCAACATAAGATTCTTAAATTAAATAAAAATTACATATCTAAAAAAAAAGAGGGAAACTTTAAAAATATACTTTTTTTTCCCTCAAAGTTACATTCTCACATTGAAAATAAAATATTTGATGAAAATTTACAAAAAGAGGCTATTTTTTATATTTTAGAAAAATACAAAGATGTCACTCTGAATATAAGGTTTCATCCGTCCCAATTTAAGAATTTAAAACTTTATCAAGAATTTAAAGATTTTAAAAATTGTAAATTTCATCTAGGTGAAAAAATCTCGACGCTTGAGCTTGTATTGGAAAACGATATAATTTTAGGGGTTTATACAAGTGCACTGCTTGATGCGATAGCACTAAATAAAAAAATTATTATTTTAAAACACTGTAGTAACGTAATTCCCTCAATTAATATTAACAATACAGAAAATCATCAAGATTTTAAAAATATTTTTGATAAATTGATGAATAATACTCCTAATAAGGAAGAATATTTTAATACTTATAATAATTTAATACACCCACAAGAATATCGTGATGGGGATATATTTGAAATGTATTTAAAACAACTCTCACTTTAATGAAAAATCACCATTTAGAATTATTTTTACAGGCTAAATATAAAATCATAAGTATAATTTTAGCTTTGCTTGCCTCGCTTATGCAATTTTTAGGAATTAGTTTAATTTACCCTTTCATAATTATCCTTTTTAACCTTGAATTAGATAATGAATTAATTGATAAAATATTTCAGTATTTAGAATACTTTAATCTGCCCAATACTAAATACTGGTTATTGACCTATTGTGGAATATCTATTTTAATGACTGCGATATTAAGTTTTGTGTATCGAATATTAATCTCCTATTCTGCTTTTGATTACTTGAAAAGAGTAAGAGTTAAAATTTTAGATTTTTTCTTAAAATCTAAATTTCAAAAATCTTCTGATAGCCTCAGTAAATTCAAAAATTCTTTAATAATTCTCTCTTTTGAGTCTTGTACAACTTTATTAAATCAATTCAATATTATTGAAAAATTTTTTAGCATATTTCTGCTCATTATCTTAGCGATATATTTTTCACCGATCATCCTAATTTTAACAATTTCTACTGCTTTGATCGTTTTCACTCTTTTCTCATTTACATTAAGAATAGTAAGAAGGCTTCAAAATAAATTAAATTTAATAAATGAAAGTTTGATAAATTTGACAGATTCATTAACAAGAAATTATAGATATATTAAAAGTCTCGGAAGTAAAAATTACCTTCCGTTAAGTATTAAAGGATTTGTAAAAGGTTTTAACAAACAGCATATAAAATTTACTATATTAAATAAATTTACCAAAATATTTAGAGAACCAATTTCATTAATTTCTTTAATTATAATTTTTTATGCTGGATTAGAAATATTTCAAATTGAAATAGCAATATTGATAGTTACATTTGTAATAATGAGAAGACTATTTGCTGAAATTATGGTTTTAGTAACTCAACTCCAATCCTATAGCAAAAGCTATACTGCCCATAAATATTGTGTGGAATTTCTAAAAAGAATTGAAGTTGAGCAAGAATATTCAGGTAATCAGAATATTTCAAAATTTAATACAATTACTTTGAAAAATATAGATTTAAGTTTTGAAAAACCAATTTTTCAAAATTTAAATTTAAAATTTGAAAATGAAAGAACATATCTTTTAAAAGGTGGTTCTGGATCGGGAAAAACTTCTCTTTTGATGATCTTAATGGGAATTTACCAGCCTGATCAGGGATATGTAAAATATAATAATTTAAACTTGAAGGATCTAGACTTACAAAATTTTAGAACAAAATTTAGTTACATAGATCAACAAAATAGTATTTTTGATATTAACTTAAGAGATAATTTAAAGTTAAAAAATAATATAATTACAGATGAAGAATTAATTAATATTTTAAAGGAATTTAAACTTAATTTTGATAAAGACGCACTTGATAAAAAAATTAATGAGACAATTTCTAATTTTTCTGGCGGACAAATTCAAAGAATAAATTTTATTAGAGAAATAATATCTGACTCAGAAATTTTTATCTTTGATGAGTTTACAAGTAATTTAGACTTTGAAAATACAAAACTTATTATTAACTATATTAAAACCAAACTAAAAAATAAATTGGTGATAATTTCTTCGCATCAAGAAGAGTATCTCGAATTTGCAGATTTTGTCATAGATTTTAATGAAAAAAAATTAGAAATCAAAAACTTGAATTTTAATAATTAAATCTTAATATCACCTAATATGAATTTTTCTCTGTTACAAAATTTTAACAAAGCATTTTTTGAAAAAAAACCTTTCCCTTATTTGGTCATTGAGAATGCTCTTCCAGAAAGCGCGTGTGATGAGTTGATAAAAACATTTCCAATTAAAAGTTTTGAAGAAATGAAAAAATTTAATTTATCCAATGAGAGACTAGATCTTATTTATAATCAACCAAAAAAAAAAAGTTCAATAATTGTTTGGGATCGATCTGAAATTCCTAATTGTTGGAATGAGTTTATGGATCAAAATACCAACAATGAATTTAAATTAAAACTGAGAGAAATTTTTAAGGAATCTTTTGAATTAATTTATCAAAAACAGTTTCCGAAAGCAGAGGATATTTTCTCTAATATAACTGTAAGCGCTAACTCCCCCGTTAAAAACAATGCTAATTCAGTAAGAACTGCACATCTTGATCAGCCTTCAAAATTATACACTGGATTGTATTATTTGAGAGATGACAATGATTCCACAAATGGCGGTGATTTGGATTTATTAAGATGGAACGAAAATATAATACATCAAAATGACAAAGCATATTTTGCAAGAAAATCAGAAATTCAAAATAACAAAGTTAATACGTTTAAGACTGTTAAATATAAAAAAAATACTTTTATAATTTTCCTTAATACAATTGACTCACTTCACGGTGTTACAAAGAGAGATATAACAAAAAATTTGAGAAAGTTTTGTGTTCTAACTGGTGGTCTTGATCACACTCTTTATTCAAAAGGACTTTCAAAAAAAGGTACAATTTTTAGATTTTTAAAAAATATTTTTACTCCAAAAAATCTTTTTTAAATTTATATTCATCTAGTTTTTTACAATAGTAATATGAAAATTTTATTCGTACACAAAGGTGATAAGAATTTAGGATCAAATAGGATTTACATATCTAATTTAGCAAAATGGGTAAGACCATTTGTTAAAGAGGCCACTATTTCCTCAAGTTATAAAAAAGGATATGATTTTTATATTTGCTCTAAGTATTGCACTTCCAAAGATTTATTCACAATAAAATCTAAAATCAGAAATTCAAAAATTGGTATTATTCATCCTAATGATAGTTCAAAAGAGGACTTAAAAAAATTAAAAATAGTGGATTTTGGAGTTGTAGGGTCAATCGAAGAAAAAATTTATTTACAGAACTTAAAAAAAAAAATTGTGAGGTTC
>CESP01111726.1_pt1 | contig 19419 bp, 18 predicted proteins | sample 531211 | NCBI WGS metagenome assembly CESP01 (sample SAMEA2622074, study PRJEB7988) | marine metagenome | biome: marine biome (ENVO:00000447); feature: surface water layer (ENVO:00002042); material: "saline water (ENVO:00002010), including plankton (ENVO:xxxxxxxx)" | depth 5 m | reverse complement strand
TTAGCGCAATGATAAAAACCCTTCCTTTTTTCTTTTAATAAATCACTAGTAAACGGTCTTTCAGTCTCCTCATTAAACATTATATTTTTTTGCTCTTTAGATAGGTTTGGATTAATGATTTTTTTAGATGCGGCTAAAAGAGTTTTAATTGGAAATAGTAATACTAAAGCCGAAAAACAAAAGATTTTAGTAAATTTTCTTTTACCAAATTTCATAAAAATAGTTTAATATATTAAAGAAATGAAGACAATTTTTTTGTTTTTTCTAACCATATATATTGCTTACTATCTTTTTAGACCAGTAACCGAAAAAGAAATAAAAAAATTTAACGACCCAGATAACTGGTCAAACATGGGGCTTTAAAGCTTTTAAGTGTTCTATAATACTTTCAGATAAAGCTTGTAAATCATAACCACCCTCCAGAAAAGATATAACTCTGCCTTTAGAATGTATGTTAGCAATGTCGACAATATTTTTTGTGATTTTAAAAAAATCATCTGATTCTAAACTAATATTAGCTAAAGGATCTCTTTTATGGGCGTCAAAACCTGCAGAGATTAAAATTACTTCTGGTTTAAATTTATCTATAGCTTTGAGAACTTTTTGATCAAATATTTCTATAAATTCTTTACTTGTAGTACCGGCTTTTAAAGTTGCATTGAAAATATTTCCAACTCCATTTTCATTTTCTGCTCCCGTTCCTGGGAATAAAGGAAATTCATGAGAAGACCCATATGCAACCGATTGATCTCTATAAAAAATTTCTTGAGTCCCATTACCATGGTGAACATCAAAATCAATTATTGCAACTTTATTTATTTTGTATTGTTTTTGCAAATATCTTGCTGCTACTGCAACGTTATTGATAAAGCAAAAACCATTAGCTCTTACAGTTTCAGCATGATGTCCTGGTGGTCTTACAGCACAAAACACTCTCTCATTTTTAACTATAAGATCCTTCGCTGCAGCGATACCTGCTCCACATGATCTTAAAATTGCCTTTTTACTATAAGGGCAAAGCATAGTATCGGCATAAGGTTCTTTCTCCACACCTATTATTCCTTCTTTAGGAATGTTAGAGAAAATTTGTTCTATATGTTGTTTTGGATGAACTAATGAAACAGTTTCTAAATCTGCTAAAGGTGCTTCTTTAAACTCTACTTTTAAATTTGATGATTTTATTGAACTTAAAATACTCTCTAATCTTTCTTTTCTTTCAGGGTGATTACGACCATTAAATTTTTTTAAGCAATCATTATGAGTATAAATGATCATAAATACTTATTTAAAGCATTGGCAGCTAACGCTGATGATAAAGTATTAGTTTTAAAACTTTTTAAAATTGTCTGTGTTCTTGATATTTGTTCATCAATTTTATTTGGATTATCTAAAAAATTTGAAACAACTTTAAATATTTTTTGTGAGTTGCAATTTGATTGGAGTAATTCTGGTATAATTTCTTTTTTAGCAGCAATATTAATAATATTAGCAAATTTAGTTTTTACTAACATCCTTATAATTAAAAAATTTATAAATCCCATCTTATATAATATTACTGAAGGTATTTTAGCATTACATATTTCAAGAGATATAGTTCCTGATTTTGAGACAGCAAATACTGATTTTTTTAAGATATGATGTTTAATTTTATTATCACATATTACTTCACAATTATTTAAATTGTTTTTTTTTATGTTAGATAAAATTAAATCTGAATATTCTTTTGTGGCATGAAAAACGTAAGAAAAATCATTATATTTTTCATTCATAAGTTTAATAAAATTTAAAAGTATTGGAGTTAAAACATCTATTTCAGACTTTCTGCTACCTGCAAAAATAGAAATTAATGCTTTATTTTTTCCTAAAATTTGATTGATATCAATCGCGCTTTCAGTTGTTGTGTCAAGTAGAGGGTGACCAACAAACTCGTGGCTCATATTCTCTTTTTCAAAGTAAATTTTTTCAAAATTAAATAACAAAAGAATATGGTCGATAAATTTTTTAATTTTTTTAACTCTTCCTTCTCTCCATACCCATACTTGAGGAGCCACGTAGTGTATGGTTTTAATTTCGGGATATTTTATCTTCACTCTTTCAGCCACCCTTAAGGTAAAATCAGGGCTGTCTACGGTAAATAATATATCAGGTTTAAAATTTTCTATAGCCTTTACTGTTTCATTAATTTTTTTCTTAATCTTAAAAACATTAATTAATACATTAGTAAATCCCAAGTATGTTATTTCTTTCAGATTATAAATGGATCTTATACCCAACTTTTCTAGATTTTCACCTCCGACTGATAAGTATTCTATATTTGAATTTAATTTATTTAATTCACTTATAACTTTTGATGCTAGTTTATCTCCTGATGCTTCACCTGTTAAAATAAAAATTTTTTTCACTTTTGTAGTCTCCAAATAGACCCGCTATCTGTTAAAAGAAAAATTATACCTGTACTTTCTTGAATTTCGATATCTCTAATCCTGCCAATTTTGCCTTGTAATATAATTTTTTCATCAACAAATTTACTATCTTTAAATTTTATTTTTCGAAGGGACTGATCTTTAAGTGAGGTTATTAATGCATCACCGTTCCATTCTTTAAATTCACTGCCTTTGTAAATTACCATAGAACTTACTGCAATCGATGGTACCCAATACTTTATAGCTTTAGTAAAACCCGGCTTCCATTTTGGACCTATTCGAGTCCCAGTATAATTAGTTCCTCCCCACCCTAAAATTTTCCATCCATAATTTTCACCATATTTAGCTTCCCCAAACCAATCTCCGCCCTTTGCGCCATGATTTGTTAAATAAATTTTATTATCAAACGGGGACAAGTCCATACCTTGGGGGTTTCTGACACCTATTTGAAAAATCTCTGGCAACCATTCTTTCTTATCTTTAAACTTAGGATTGTCTTTTGGAATTTTTCCATCCAAATTAATTCTAATAATACTACCTGGATGTTTTGTTGGATCCTGAGCTATCATCCCTTTGCCTCTTTCTCCAACCGTAATATACAGAAAATTATTTTTAATTACCAATCGTGATCCAAAATGATAACCTGATTTAATTGGTGGTTCCGCTCTAAAAATATTTTTAAAATTTAATGTTTCTTTATTAAATTTTGCTGAGGCAACTGATGTACTTGAATATCCATTTTTAAGATTTTCTGAATATGAAACAAAAACTTTTGAATTAAAATACAGAACTTCAAGTAAACCGCCTTGTCCGTCTTCTAAAATTTTCAAATTATGATTTATCTTTTTTATTTTTTGATTTTTTAAATCTATTAATATTAAATTTCCTGATTTTTCTGTTACTAATACTTCGCCGTCATTGATAAAAGTTAGACTCCACGGACTATTTAAACTGCTTAAAACTTCTTGCAGCTTTGGTTCTTCAGATAGCGCTCGAAAAGTCTGGATTACGATTAAAAAAATTATTAATGTTATTTTTTTCATTTTACCAAAATAAACATTTTATTTTTATTTGCAAAATCGATAGATCTTTTTTTATCTAAAAAAATGTTTTTTTTATGTTTTAATACAATGCCTTTGAGCCCCGCAGCTTTGGATTTTTTTAAAGTTTTTAAACCAACTGTCGGTAAATCAACTCTTGCATCTTGCACTTTTTTGGGAAACTTGACAAGAACACCTTTTGAAACATTTTTTATTTTTTTGAAGTTTTTTAACATTTTTTGTGTTCCCTCTTCTTTTTCAAGGAAAATAATATTTTCTCTACTTATTGCACCTTGAACGTAGTTATATTGATTAGATTTATTTAAAGCTTCTAAAGCATTACTTATGTCTTTTTTATCATCTTTATCTGGCTTGTGTTTAGAATAATTTCCTCTAGATAAATTCAATTCAGGAGTAAAATGTGTAGAACTTACAGTTTTAATTCCCTCTTTTTTAAGAATATTTATTATCTCTTTTAATAGGGCAACATCACCAAGTTTTGATTTTTTAATAATCTTTGGAATATAATAAAGACCTTTAAAATCTAACTTAATTTTTAAAAAATTAGGTTTTTGAACTTTTCCAGCAAACAATACTTTATTACAATTATTTTCTCTTAAAATAGATATTATCTTTCCAAATTGACCAATTGAGACTTTATGTGAGTTTCTATCTATTTTAAAAAAGTTTTTTTTTGTTAAATCAATTATTATATATTTTTTTTTATTTTTTATTTTTTTATATATGTATTTTGGGAAATCAGTTTCTCCAAAAATTAGACCAATCATAATTCTATTTCTGGGGAGAGCAAATAGGTCGTTTTTTATCTTTCTCTATAAACTTTATTACCTCAGTAACTAACTCGTTGTCTTTATACTCTCCATTAATTCTAATTAAATTCTCATATAAATTTTCTGAAGCAAAAATTTCTTTATAAGCTTTATCTAATCCGATTATTTTTTTATTATCATATTTATTTCTACGTAAACCAATAAGATTTAATCCTTGTAAATAATTTCTGTTACCGATAGATAATCCAAAAGGAGTGACATCTTTTAAAACCCCAGTCATTCCCCCAATCATTGCAAGACGTCCTATTCTTGTAAATTGCTGTACTGCTGAATTTCCTCCTATTACTACTGAGTCCTCTATCGTTACGTGTCCTCCTAAAGGCACATTATTTGCAATAATTACGTTATTTCCAATTTTACAATCATGTGCGATATGTGAAGATATCATAAATAAACAATTATTACCTATTTCTGTTTTAAATCCACCTCCCGCTGTGCCAGGATTTATAGTTACATATTCTCTTATGATGTTTTGTTGGCCTATAAATAAACTATTTTTTTCATTCTTGTATTTCAGATCTTGAGGCTGAGTTCCGATGCTTGCAAAAGGAAAAATTTTTGTTTTTGCTCCAATTTTAGTATATCCCTCAATATGAACATTTGAGATTAACTCTACATTTTCTGATAATTCTACGTTTGGACCTACATAACAAAATGGACCAATTTTTACGTTTTTAGAGATCTTTGCTTTTTTATCAATTACACTTGTACTATGAATCATCAGTTCCTATCTACAATTGTTGCTGACCATTCAGCATCAGCCATTCTTTTACCCTCTACTTTTGCCGTCCCTTTATACTTCCAAACTCTACCATGTGATCTTATAGCCTCTATTTCCAAATGAAGTTCGCAATCAGGAATAACTGGATTTCTAAATCTAGCCTTATCTACTCCCATTAAATAAACTAATTTATTTGCATACTCTTTAGGATCTATTCCATGAGCTGTTAACGCAGCTGCAGCTTGTCCGAATGCTTCAACAATTAACACACCTGGCATCACAGGCTGGCCAGGGAAATGACCTTGAACATAAAAGCCGTCTTTTTTAACGTACATAATTGCAGTAGCAGATTTCAAATGATTGATATTTATTAATCTATCAATTAATAACATTGGCTTTCTGTGCGGTAGTAATATCTCTATTTCTTTTTTATTAAGTTCATTTTTTTTCATTATTTATTCTTATTATTTTTAATGAAATTTTTTAATGGTATTGCAGGGTATCCCATAACAATTTGGTTATCATCAATATCTTTAACAACCCCACTGCCTCCACCAATTTTAACATTTTTTCCAATTTTTAGATGACCTGAAATTCCTGCCTGGCCACCAATTGATACTTTGTCTCCTATAACCGTGCTCCCAGCAAAACCAACCTGGCCTGCAATCATGCAGTTAGCTCCTATTTTAACATTATGAGCTATATGAACCTGATTGTCTAAGTAAGTGTTGGAGCCAATGATCGTGTCGTCAATAGAACCTCTGTCAATAGTGCAACCTGAGCCTATTTCTACATCATCATAAATTAGAACCCTTCCAACATGAGGAAATTTAATATTTTTATTTTTTTGAGGAATAAAACCAAATCCTTTTAATCCTATTTTACAATTATCTTGAAACACTACCCTGTCTCCGATAATAGAATTTTTAATGATAACTCCAGAACCAATAACACAATTGTCTCCAATTTTTACATCATGCTCAATAATTGAATTTGAACCGATAATTGAATTTTTACCTATTTGAACATTTTTACCAATTAAAACATTATTACCAAATTTAACAGTTTTGTATTTTTTTATGGTAGGTTTTTTTAAAGTAAGATCAGGATAATCTATATCTGCAGATGAATATATCATACCTAAAACTCTTGCTAACTCATACAAAACGTTATTTACAATAATTACGTAAGTCTTTTTATTTAAATATTTTTTTAAATTTTCTGTAGTAATACAAGCCCCTGCTTTTGTAATTTGTGCCTCTGATGAATAATTAGATTTATCAAAAAATGATATATCTTTTTTTTGGGCTTGAGCAAGTGATCTCACATTTTCAATATTGAAATCATTTAATATTTTATTTTTAGGGAAAAGTTTTTTTAATGTTACTCTTTTTTTTTTAAAAAAAAAAATCGATTTCATCAAGTGTTAGTCTAGTTTTACAGATTTAATTTTTTCATTTAGTAAAACCATTATATCTTTAGTAATATCTAATTTATTATCTGCTTGAATTAAATCCTTTTTGTTCAAAACCATTCTAATTTGTTTTTCTTGCATATATTTTTGGATTATAGGCTCTAAATTTCTTAAAAGCTCATTTTTAGCTTTAGCTCTTTGTTTGTTAATTTTTCCTAAAGCATTACTTCTATTTTTTTGAAGCTCCGCAACTTTCTTTCTTAATTCATCAACTTTTTTTTTATATTCCTCAGCAGAAATAAGTTTTTTTTGTTGAATAATTTGTTTTTCTTGAGTCTGTAAATCTTTTTGAGTTTTGTCTAATTTCTTTATAGTTTGACTTAATCTGTTTTTTAATTCATTTTGCGCTTTTTTTCCCGCTATACTTTCATTTAAAATTTTTTGAAAATCTATATAATGGGGCGTCTGAGCGCTTAAATTTGCTTCAATAAAAAAGATTGTTACAGTCGTAAATATTATTTTAAATAAGTTTCTCATTTTAAAAAGTAGTTCCTAGATTGAAATTAAAACTTTCTGTTTGGTCAGTATCTGCTTTTGACAAATTCGTTGAAAAAATAAATGTCATTGGGCCTAGTGGTGATAGCCAACTTGCAGCCAAACCAGTAGAAGACCTAATTTTGTTACTCTCGTCTAAAGTACTATCATAATCCACACCCCAGACATTTCCAAAATCAATAAATGCTGTAACATCAGTTTTTGAATTTTCTGGTAATAAGTTTGGTAAATTTGCCTCTAAGTTCAATGCAGCAGTATAATTGCCACCTACATGGTCCCCTCCGTCTACTGGACCAACTTTATTTTTTTCAAAACCCCTTAAACGTCTGGAACTCAAAGATTTTCTTTTACTCAATCTTACATCATCATCATTAAGTCCGTTTATTGATGAGAGGTATAGTTTGCTTGCACCAATTACATTTTCAGAAATTGTAGCATATTTACTAAATGTTAATGTGTTAGATAAGTAACTTTTGTCTGCATAAAATGGAAGTGTTTGTTCAAATCCAAGGATCGATCCCTTGGTTGGCATAAAAGATCTATCTCTTCCGTCATACCTAAATCCATAAGTCCCAGCTAGTTCCGAAAACTCTCCACTTTGTTTACTAAGACTGCTGCTTGCTGTGCCGTCAGTTCTTAAATCATCGTAACTTGCGTTTATGCCAAGTGTAGTAAAAATTTTTTTATATTGCTCAAATGTAGTACTTACACCTGTCGATATGATTGTATTCTCATATCCTTGATCTGGTTTATCATTATCTTCACTTGATATATAATAGCTAATTGAGTTTCCTAAAAAATTATAATTTGGATCATTATATCTAAGAATTCCACCTAAAGACTCTGCGTCTACCTCTAAAGAAAAATCAACTTTTTTTCCTTCACCTAGCCAATTATTTTCACTAATACCTATCGCAAAACTTCCTCCATCTGTTCCTATACCTGCTCCAGCACTGATTTCTCCAGTTGGCTTTTCTACAACTTCAATATTTATAACTTTGAGATTATTTGCAGATCCATTTTCAATTTTATATCTTACTTCATTAAATAAATTTCTTGATTTTATCTCAGAAATTGATTTCTCAAGATTTAATTTAGTAAATGGGTCACCTTCATCTAAAATTAACTCTCCTCTTATAACTGACTCACTTGTGACGTTGTTTCCAGTTATATTAATTCTCTCCACGAGAATTTTATCTCCCTCAAAAATATTAAATTTAATAGAAATAGACTCATCATCAATAATTTCTTCAACATTGTGTTCTACAAACTGTAAATTATTTTTTTCAATTAAAATATCAATCTCATCCAAAAGTTCTTTGACTTTAAATGGAGAATAATATTCTCCTATGAGCTCTTTATATTTTTTGTTTAAAGGAAAAAATAATTCTTTATCAAAAGTTCTGTCTACATTAGTTGAAATTTTATTTATTCTATACCTTGTTCCAGCGTTTATTGAGTATATTAAATCTATATTTTTATCTCTATTAAGTTCAGCCGAATTAGAAGTTATCTCTACATCATAATATCCTAGAGATTTATAATAATTATTAAGTAATCTTATATCTAAATTTATTAAGTTTTCACTGAACTTTGTATTTCTAGAAATAATTTTATAGAATCGATCTCTTTCACTAGCGATTACACTTCTTAAACGATTATCTCTTATTTTCTTATCTCCAATAAAACTTATTGATGCAATTTTTGTAATTTGACCTCGATCAATATCAATTAAAATATCAACATTGGAGGAGTCTAATTCTTTTGTCTTAATATCAATGTTTGCGAAATTAAATCCAATAGATGAGTAAAGTTTTTTAATTAAGTTTATATCATTTGAAATAGAAGATTTATTAAAAGATCTTTTAGCTTTTGTAGAAATTTGTTTTTTTATTTCCTCTTTTATTTTTGAGCTAGCTTCTCCTTTGATGATTAATTGATTTACTATTGGATACTCTTTGACGATAATACTTAAAATACCATTTGCTTGATTAACTTTTATATCTTCAAAAAAACCGGTTGAGTATAAATTGTTTAATATCTTGTTTATCTTATTGTCATCGACATTATCATTTAATTTAATCTCGCCATAAACTTTTATAGTCTCATCACTTACTCTTTTATTTCCCTCGATTTTTATTTCATTAATAATTGCGGCATATAAATATGAAAAGATAAACAGTATTAAACCTGACTTAATAATTAGTTTAAGTAAATTGCTCATAATTTCTTTCTTATTGCTGATTTCGCCCAATCATCAATTTTTAAGATTTGTTTTATATTTTTAGGATTTTTTATAGCATATTTTTTAAAATTTCTATCCTTCATTATTTCAAAGATATGTTTGTATATGCTTAAATAGGGCAGTTTTTTTTTTAAAAACTCACTAACTAGCACCTCATTAGCAGCATTAAGAATTATTGGCGTAGATGGAAATTTGTTTAATTCATCTTTTATTTTTATTATAGGAAAAGTTTTTTTATTCACTTTTTCAAAGTAAAGATTATCTAAAATTTTGTTATTTTTTTTTTTTCTTTTTTTGTAAAAATCTTTAATATCTATTTTTCCATCAAATATTGCATTAGCTAATGGTATAATCATTGAGGTCTCGTGATAAAGTAATTTAGTGAGGCCATTCTTAAAATTAATTACTGCATGAACAAGTGAATTTGGATGTATTAATATATCTATTTTTGTATCTGGTATTGAAAATAATTTTTGGGCTTCAATTAATTCTAAAATTTTGTTCATTAAAGTCGCAGAGTCTATAGATATTTTTTTTCCCATTTCCCACTTTGGATGCTTAAGAGCATCTGAAGGGGTGATTTTTTTTAATTCACTTAACTTATAATTCAGAAATGGGCCACCTGAAGCAGTTATAAAAATTTTTTCGATATCATCTATTTTATGATTTTCTAATAATTTCATAATTGAATAATGCTCAGAGTCTATTGGTACTATTTTTGTGGAATTTTTTTTTGCATTACTTTTAATTAATTTCCAACCACAAATAATAGATTCTTTATTTGCTATTAAAATTTTTTTACTTTTTTTTATTAAATTAATTGTCGGTTCGAGTCCTGCAATTCCTGGAATAGCGGAAATTGTAATGTCATTTTTTTTAATACGTATATTATTATCTAATTTATTAATTATTCTTACTTTATTATTTTTAAATTTTTTTTTAATTTTTTTAAAAACTTTATAATCAAAAATTAAAAAGATTTTGGGTTTATATTTTTTTATTTGATAGCAAATTTTTTTATAATTACTATTGGAACTAAGTAAATTAATCTTAAAAATATCTTTTTTTTTTTCAATTATATTTAAAGTGGAAATTCCTATCGAACCTGTGGAACCTAATATGGAAATAAGTTTCTGCATTTAAAAAAAAAGTTCAATTGATACAAGACCAGATGGTATACCAAGAAATATTCCATCTAATCTATCTAAAATTCCTCCATGCCCCGGCAAAATATTTCCTGTATCTTTTATTTTTGCTTTTCTTTTTAGGAAAGAAAAGAAAAGGTCTCCTATTTGACACCCTAGGGAAGTAAACAAACATATACCCAAAATATTTAAGTTAAATATCTTGGTATAATAAAAAAATAACATACTCATAATTAAAGTTGAAAAAATAAATGAGCCAAAAGATCCTGATATGGTTTTATTCGGACTAATGCTTGTCAACTTAGGTCCTTTTAAAATTTTTCCAGTAATAAGACCTCCGATATCTGAAGCAATGCAACCAGAAAGTAAAATAAATAAAATTATTTTGAGATGAATCTCGCCCGAAAAAATGAAAAACAAAGAGCAATAAATAAATATAAATAAAATAAATGTAACATTTTGAATTAACTTTAATATTTTGTTCCTAGTTATTTTTTCAGTAATATTAAAAAATTCAATAGTAGATAAAGCTCCGAATGTTAATAAAAAAAATAATAATAAAAAGTTAAACTTAAAAATTAATATTACTATTAATAATAAAATAAAAGCTGTATAAATTCTTTTTTTAATATTTGTTATATTCATATTGCTCCGAAATTTCTTTTTGTATCTTTAAATTTTTTAATTATTTTTTTTAAATCTTTTAAGCCAAAATCAGGCCATAATTTATTTACAAAAAAAAGTTCAGCATAAGCTAGTTGCCACAACATAAAATTACTTAATCTATTATGACCCCCCGTTCTAATTAGAATATCTGGGTTAGGAAGATTTTTTGAATAAAGATTGTTCTCAAAATTTGACATAGTTATTTTATTTTTTATTTTTTTTAAAGCATTTAAAATTTCATTTTTGGATCCATAATTTATAGCCAGATTTACAATTATTCTTTTATTTTTTTTTGTGAGTTTTATACTTTTTTTTAAAGTATTCCTTGCATCTTTAGGTAGTTTATTAAATTCCCCTAGAATATTTACCTTAATACCTTCCCTCATAACATTGTTAATTTCTTGTGAGAAATATTTATTAATTAATTTAAATAAAAAATTAATTTCTTTTTTAGGTCTTTTCCAATTTTCAGATGAAAAAACAAAAAAAGTTATTATTGGGATTTTAAGTTTTATTGAATTTTTTACTACTTTTTTGACTGTCTCAAGACCTTTAAGGTGACCATAATTTCTACCTCTATTTTTTTTTTCACCCCAACGACCATTGCCATCCATAATAAAGGCAATATGGTTGAGTTTGTTCATATCTGGATAATCTCTTTTTCTTTTTCGATTAAAATTTTTTCAATATTTTCTATATTTTGATCGGTAAGTTTTTGTATATTTTTTTCAAAGTTTTTGTTTTCATCCTCAGATAAATTTTTTTCTTTAAGTTTTTTTTTTAAATCTTCATTTGCTTCTCTTCTTATATTTCTGATTGCAACCTTGCTTTTCTCACCCATATTTTTTAATATTTTAATAAGATCTTTTCTTCTTTCCTCAGTTAAATCTGGAATTCTTAATCTTATTATTTGACCATCAATTTGAGGATTGATTCCTAATTCAGATTTCTGAATAGCGCTTTCTATAAGAGTTATATTAGCTTTATCCCATACTTGAATAGATATAAGTCTAGCCTCTGGCACGCTAACCGTTGCTACTTGATCAATCGGCATTAATTGACCATAAACATCTACTTTTATCGTATCAAGCATATTGGTATTGGCACGCCCAGTTCTGAGAGTTGAGATATCTTTTTTCAAAGATTGAATACTTTTTTCCATTTTCATGGAAAAATTTTTTTCATTAAATTCACTACTCACTTTTAAACTCCTTCTCCAACTTTATATCTTGCAAAATCTAATATTTTAATTTTTTTCTCATTTGAGTTTTCTTTGAGTATATCCGAAACTTTTTTATTAGGATCCATTATCCAAACCTGACTTAATAACGAGTTATCATTTAAAAATTTTGAAATTTTCCCTTTAGCAATTTTTTCAGCCATTTCGATAGGCTTACCTGAATTTGAAATTTCAGCTTTGATAATTTCAAGTTCTTTATCTACTAAAGTTTTATCAACACCACTTGTCTCTATTGCTAAAGGGTTTGAAGCAGCAATATGCATTGCTACTTTATTTCCAATATCGTCATTTTTTCCCTTTGACAGTCCATCTATTCTAACTATAGAGATTATTTTACCAATGCCTTTTTCAATTGCAGAATGAACGTATGAAAAATTCATTCCTTTTGATTTGTCAAAAAATTTTGATCTCCTTATAGTAATTTTTTCACCGATTTTTGCAATTAAATTTACGAGATTATCTTTTACAATTATTCCATTATTCATTTTAGTTTCATTAAGCTTATCTAAATTTCCTTTTAATTTAAAATTTATTGCAGAGAGCTCTTTACAAAAATCTATAAAATCTTGGTTTTTGGCAACAAAATCGGTCTCACTATTTATCTCGATTAATGAGATTTGACCTTCACTTTCATTTAATAAAGCTAAACCTTCTGAGGCGGTTCTGCTCATTTTTTTGGAAGCTTTAGCTATTCCTTTTTTTCTTAAAAATTCAATTGATTTTTCAATATTACCCTTGGTTTCATCAAGCGCTAATTTACAATCTTTAAATCCAACTCCTGTCATCTCTCTTAATTTTTTAATATTATCTAGAAGATCTTTATTATTCATGAGATGATAACTTAAAATTATTTTTTTTTAGTTTTAAAAGATTTTTCCTCTTTTTTATCTTCAGAACCATTAATAAATTTTTCAGCATCTTTAATTGTATTATTTAAAAGCTCACAATATAAATTGATTGACCTCCTAGCATCATCATTACCAGGAATTGGAAAATCAATTCCTGTAGGATCAGAGTTAGTGTCAAGAACGGCTATAATAGGTATATTTAATTTTTTTGCTTCAGCAACAGCAAGTGACTCTATGTTTGTGTCTATAATAAATATTAAATCAGGAATTTTTTTCATTTCAGAAATTCCACCCAGCGATCTTTGTAACTTTTCCTTTTCCTTTCCAAATTTCAGCAATTCTTTCTTAGTAAAACCTAAATTTTCTTTTGATAACTGATCATCTAATTTTTTTAATCTTTTAATAGAATTTTGTATAGTATTCCAATTTGTAAGCATACCTCCTAGCCACCTATAATTTACAAAATATTGGCCTGTTTCTTTTGCTAATTCACTTATTTGTTCTGACGCTTGTTTTTTTGTTGAAACAACTAGCAATTTGCCTCCACCTGCAATAACTTTATGAACCTGGGCTAAAGCACTTTTAAGAAAATCAACAGTTTGGGTCAAATCTATTATATGAATTGAGTTTTTTTCTCCAAAAATATATTTTTTCATTTTTGGATTCCACCTTAGTGTTTTGTGACCCAGGTGTACGCCTGCTTCTAACAATTGTTTGATATCGACTTTAGGTACATTCATATAATTTTCCGGTTAATCCACCACAGTGTTTCCAATTCTATGGACCGGTAGGGCAATACCCTTTAAACTGTGTGCGAAATTAGTCTCAGATATATACAATCAATATAAAAAATCAACTATCTAAACAGTTATTTTTTCAACATATTCCTTAGCTTTTAGAGTTTTAAGGTTATTAAAGTCAAATTTTCTATTTTCTTGAAGTAAAAAACAAGCTTGCTTGTTTTTATCTTTTATTACTAAATTAATAATCGTGTCACCTTTTTTTGACAACAACTTTGTTATTTCATCCAATTTAAAATTGTCTTTAAGTTCTATTGTAACTTTAGAATAGGGCTTGTTAATTACTTCTTCAAGACTTAAGATTTTTTTCAAGTTTATTCTTTTTTTGCCTTTTTCCCCTAGAATATTATCTTTTTGAAGAGTTAAAATAAATGACTCTGACTCTTTTAATTTGTCTCTATTTGCAACTAGAATCTCTGCGAATAAAAAAAGTTCAAATTCAGTTTTTTTATCACTAAACTTTATAATTGCATAAGGAGTTCCCTTTGAGCTTTTTTTTTCTTGAATAGACATGATTGTTCCTGCAACTGAACCATCTTTTAGATCATCATTATAAAATTGATTATAAGAAATAATATTTAATTGATTAAATACTTCTTCATATTCATTGAGGGGATGATTGGATAGGTAAAACCCGATAGATTTAAACTCTTCTGATAAAAGTTCTTTTAAATTCCAAGAAGTTGAAGGTTTGAATTCAAATTCTTTAATTTCGTTTTCTTGTCCATCAAAAAGATTTGATTGATGATTTTCCTTATCATCATTAATATTTTTAATTTTTTGAATTATTTTTGGTATAGAATTCAAAATTTTGTTTCTATCATTATCAAACTCATCGAAAGCTCCGGCTTTTACTAAACCTTCTAATTGAAGCTTGTTCACATCTCTCACGTTTACTCGACTTATAAAATCAAAAAAAGATTTAAATTTTCCGTTTTTCTCTCTCTCATTTATAATGTTAGAGATAGCCTCAAATCCAACATTCTTTATGGCTCCAAGACCATAATAAAGTTTATTGTTAATAGATTTAAAGTCAGGGTAACATTCATTTAATGAAGGTTTAATTATCTCAATATTTAATTTTTTAAGCTCTTCAACAAATTCTCTTAACTTAGAGGTGTTTGTTAGCTCAGTTGACATGGTGGCTGCTATAAAATCTTCTTTATGATAGGTTTTTAAATAAGCTGTTTGGTAAGCAATTAAAGCATAAGCGGCTGCGTGACTTTTGTTAAAACCATATTGAGCAAAAGGCTCTATTTTAGTAAAAACAAAATTAGCAACATCTTTCGCAATTCCATTTTTTAATGCTCCACTTATAAATCTTTCTTTTTGTTTATCTAACTCTGATTTCTTTTTTTTACCCATAGCTCTTCTTAAGATATCCGCTTCACCTGCGGTGAAACCTGCCAACGCTTGAGCTATTTGCATAACTTGTTCTTGATAAATTATAATTCCATAAGTTGGTATTAATATTTCTTTTAGAGTTGGATGAATATAATCAGGTTCCCTTTTCCCATTTTTGCAATCATTATATATTGGAATATTGCTCATTGGACCTGGTCTATATAAAGCTACAAGTGCAATAATGTCATCAAATTTATTTGGTTTCATTTGTCTAATGGCCTCTCTCATCCCGGCGCTCTCCAATTGAAATAACCCTGTGGTTTCACCCGTTGAAAGCATAGAAAAAACTTTTTTATCATTATGATCAACTTTACTTATATCTAAATCAATTTTTTTTAATCTTAATCTTTTAATAGTATTGTCAATAACTGTGAGCGTTTTTAAACCAAGTAAATCAAATTTTACTAACCCTGCGTTCTCTGATGAATACATGTCATATTGTGTTGAAGGTAAAGTTAGATTTGAAGAGTGATCAATGTATAATGGAAATTTTTCAGCTAATTTATCTCCAGCAATCACAACTCCTGCTGCATGAGTGGCCATATTGCGATTGAGGCCTTCTAATTTTAGTGATAATTCAAGGAGTTTTTTTACTTTAGAATTATTTTTCAATTCTTCTTTAAATCTTGGCTCACGATCGATTGACTCCTGAAGTGTTAGTGGCCTTGAAGGGTCAAATGGTACCATCTTACATATTTTATCTACATGACCATATGAGAGACCCAATACGCGACCAACGTCTCGCAAAACCATTCTGGCTTTGAGTTTTCCAAAAGTAATTATATGAGCTACTCCATTTTTATATTTTTTTTTTAAATATTCAAATACCTGATCTCTTTTATCCTCACAAAAATCTATATCAAAATCAGGCATAGAAATTCTGTCTGGATTTAAAAATCTTTCAAAAATTAAATCGAATTCAATCGGATCTAAATCAGTGATATCTAAAGAGTAAGCTACCAATGAACCTGCTCCGGAGCCTCTCCCTGGACCAACAGGTATTGAATTATCTTTGGCCCATTTAATATAGTCGGAAACTATCAAGAAGTAACTGGCATAGTCCATCGAATTTATTATATTTATTTCATGTTTCAGCCTATCCCCATAAATTTTTAAAATTTCATCTTTAGATTTTTTTTTATTTTTTTTTAAAACAAAATTTTCTATTCTATTTTCTAACCCTTTTTTAGCCAGTAAAAACAATTGTTCTTCTGCTGAATTATTTTGATTATTTGCAATAGAAGGCAATATGGGTTTTGATTTTTTTGGTTTAAAATTAAATCTTAAATGAAAATTGTAATTATTTTCTAAAGCTTCTGGGATATCTAAATAAAGCTTCTTTAATTCATTGTGCGATTTAAGGTAATGTTGATTGTTATATTTGAGCCTATTTTTATCATCAATAAAATTTTTCTGTCCGATGCAGATCAAAGCGTCATGAGCCTCGTGCATATCTTCTTTAAGATAGAATACTTCTTGTGATGCTATTAAAGGTATTTGAACTTTTTTCGAAATATTAAGTAAATAGTTTTCAAAATTTTCTTCCTGTTTTTCATTATGTCTTTGAATTTCAATATAAATTCTGTCTTTAAAAATTTTTTTAAAAGAATTAAGTAATTTTTCAATTTCTTTGAGTTTATTTTGAAAAAAAAGTTTACCAAAAAAGTTTGTATAATTGCCTGTAAGCAAAATTAGATCATCACTATTTTTTATTAGGTCATCTAAATTACAAGAGGGTTCTTCATTTTCAGTATTTTTTAAGTAACTTAATGAGGAAAGTTTTGTAAGATTTTTGTAACCGTTTTCAGATGTCGCGTATAAACTTATTTTTCCAATTACATTTTGACAATTTATATTTATTTGAGACCCAATAATTGGTTGAGTACCTACTTTAGAAATTTTTTCAGAAAATTCTAATGCACCACATAAATTAAAACTGTCTGCTAAACCTATAGATTTTATTTTATTAATTTTACAATAGTCAGCAAGATCGTCGATTTTTATTGCTCCCTCGCATATTGAGTACTGGGAGTGTATTTTAAAATTATTAAAATATTTTTCATAGCCTAGCATTAACCCGTTTTATAATACCTTCTGAAATAAACAACTTGTAATCTGCCCTGTTAGCAAGTTCTCTATTGTGAGTTGCAAAAATAATTGTTTTTTTTAATTTTTTTAATTTTAAAAAATATGAAAATATTTCTTTAGAAGTTTTGTAATCAAGATTTCCAGTAGGTTCATCGGCTAAAATTAAATTAGTTTCAGCAATTAGAGCTCTTGCGATTGCGACTCTTTGTTGTTCTCCTCCTGAGAGTTCGCTAGGGAAGTGATTTGATCTCTCTAAAATTTTCACAGAACTTAAAAATTTTTTTGCTTTTTTCTTAGCATTTTCAATATTCTTTCCTTTAATAAGTAATGGCATCATGACATTTTCAATAGCAGTAAAATCAGTTAATAAATTATTGTCTTGAAAAATGATAGAGATATTATTTCTTCTTATTTCGTCTTTTTTCTCATCTTCAAATTTTTCAATTGTTATGTTATTTATCTTTATCTCGCCTTTCGTTGGTTCATCTAATAAAGCAAATAAATGTAATAAAGATGATTTTCCTGATCCTGATGGTCCGACTAGAGCTACTAATTCACCATGTTTAATTTTTATATTTAAATCTTTAAAAAGAGTAATTTCTCTATTTGAATGTTTGTAAGTTTTTTTTAAATTAATAGTTTCTATTAATGTCTTATTCATATTTTAAAGCTCTGAATGTTTTCATTTTCGAAATATTTTTTGCAGGTATATATGAGGCGATGGCAGAAACTAATAATGAAAATACAAAAATTATCATTATTGAGTGAAAATTTATTTCACTAGGAAGTTTTTCTAAAAAATAAATATCAGCGGGAAATATGTTAAAATTAAAAGCTGAGGATAAAAATATTCTTATTTTCTCAACATTTAAAGAGAAAATTATCCCTACAATTATTCCAGTAATTGTAGCAAAAAATCCGATTGTAAAGCCTGTTAAAAAAAAAGTTTTTTTAATAGAATAATTATTTAGACCTAAGGTTTTTAAAATTGCGATCTCTTTTGTTTTATTCTTAATAAGTATTGTTAGACCTGAAATTATATTAAATGCTGCCACAATTATTATTAATGTAAGAATAATAAACATTACATTTCTTTCTACTTTTAGAGCACTAAAAAGAGATTTATTTAAATCAGACCAGGAATAAACAAAGAAGTTTGGATTTATTTCTTGAATTTCAACTTTTAATTTATCAGCTTCTAAGGGATCATTTAAATAAATTTCAATATTTTGATCTCCAGAATTTTTATCAAAAATTGATAAAGCGTCTTCTATGTTTAAAAAGATAATATTCTGATCAAATTCCAAAAAACCAGTATTAAATGTACCCGCTATTTTAAAACTTTCTTGTTTTGGTAAAGTTCCAAAAGGTGTAGCGACAAAAGCTGAAGACATGAGATTTATAGTGTCACCTGCTACTAAGTTTAAATCAAAAGCAAGTTCTGTTCCAATAAATACATGATTTTTTTTGAAATTTTTTACTTTACCGCTAGATATATTACTTTTTAAAAAGTCAATTATTTTTTTTTCTTTTTTATCTACTCCTTTTAAAATTAAACCTTTTGCTTTCTTGTTGCTAATAACAATTCCTTCACCAAAATAAGTTTTGCTTAAATTTATATCATTATACTTTTCCTTTAATTTATTAACGAATTCTTGGTCTACAACAAAGCTATTTGGCTGAATAACAATATGAGGGTTTAAGCCTAATAACTTTTTAGTCAAATCATTTTTAAAACCATTCATTACTGACATTACAATTATAAGAATTGCAACGCCTAGCATTATCCCTAAAAAAGAAAAGATTGAAATTATCTTTAAAAAACCCTCCTTCTTTTTTGGCCTTAAATTTCTTGCTGAAATGATTCTTTCTACTTTTGTAAACAAGGTATTATTTTTTAAGTTTAGATTTGATTTTGTCTATACTTAATAACTCGCTATCAAAATTTAACTCTTTAAACTCAAATTTTTTTTCCTCAG
>CESP01009426.1_pt1 | contig 19459 bp, 19 predicted proteins | sample 531211 | NCBI WGS metagenome assembly CESP01 (sample SAMEA2622074, study PRJEB7988) | marine metagenome | biome: marine biome (ENVO:00000447); feature: surface water layer (ENVO:00002042); material: "saline water (ENVO:00002010), including plankton (ENVO:xxxxxxxx)" | depth 5 m | reverse complement strand
GCTAGCAATCTGCTTGCAGCTTCTTTTATAAGAAAGTTGTTATCAATACCATTTTTTACAATTAATTCTAGATTTCCATCTGGAATAGATAATTTAATTTCATCAGACAGTGGAGCTACAAGAGTTACCTCCCTTCCCACAATTGAATTTATTTCTTCAAAACTGATATCCAGATTACCTTCAGCTAAAACTCTATCAGATGTTGATCTGTTAAACGCTGCTTTTGCTTCTGCAAGTTCAATCTTTGAGGCAGACCCTAAATTGAATCTTTGGACTATTTGTTGAAACTGATTTTCGAGTGCTTTTTCGGTTGCTTGGGCTGTTTTGAGGGAAGATCTTGCAGATAAAATATTAAAATAAGCTCGTGTGACCCTTATGATTAGGTCTTGCTGTTGGTATGCAAATCTTGCTTCAGCAGCATCTAGATTCTTTTTTGCTCTTCTTGACTGAAACCATGAATCAAGTCTAAAAATTGGCTGAGAGAGATTTAAATTGTACGAGAAAGTGTTGTAGTCATTCTGAAGTTCTTGTTCCTGATAATATTCATTCCAATTCGAAGATCCACTCAGATTTAATCTTGGTCCTAAAGCAGATCTTGCTTGGTTTAAATACTCTTTGTTCAGCTGAAGGTCTGCTTTATTAAGATTAAAGTTAGGATCTTTTTCTAAAGCCTCTTCATATACAGACAGAAGATCATCGGAGCTTACTATCTGAGAAGCTACAATAAAGGCTATTAAAATTATTCTTTTCATCATTAGTTAGACTGTATTCTGCAATATAAGTGCCATTTAAACAAACTTAAAGTAATATCTATAAATCTTTAAATAAGTTGCAATGAGACAAAAAAAAATACCAAAAATATTAATTATTGCTGGCTCAGATTCAGGTGGCGGAGCAGGAATTCAGGCTGATATTAAGACTGCATCTTTTTTTAAAGTTTTTGCAACTACTGCAATTACTGCTGTGACCTCTCAAAATACAACTGGAGTTCAAAGCATTCATCCAGTGCCTTCAGTTGAAATTCAGAAACAGATAAGATCAGTCTCAGAAGATTTGCCACCCGAAATTATCAAAATTGGAATGCTTGGGACTGAAGAAATCGTTGATACAGTATTTGAAGAAATTCAAAACTTTAAGATTGTGCTTGATCCAGTGATGGTTGCAACATCTGGAGATAAATTAATAGACGATAAGTGTATTGAGGGAATTAAAAGAAAACTAATTCCTATCTCTTATCTCGTAACTCCAAATTCATTTGAGGCTGAAATCCTAACTGGTGTAAAAATTGAATCACTTGAACAGCAAAAACAAGCAGCAAGAGAAATTAAAAAACTCGGCACAAAAAATGTCTTAGTTAAAGGCGGCCATGTCAACAACGGCAAATCACTTGTTGATATTCTTATCAATGAAAAAGGAGATTTAAAGCTGTTTAAATCTGAAAGAATTGAATCAAAGAATACACATGGCACTGGATGTACACTTTCTACTGCAATTGCTTCAAATATTGCAAATAAGGTTGGACTAGAAAAAGCTGTAACTGAATCTATATCATATGTACAAAAAGGGATAAAAAACGCTCCAGATTTTGGAACAGGTAAAGGCCCATTACTACATTTTGATGTTTAAAATTAAAGAAAATAAAAAAGAACTTCGTATAGAACTCTCCCCAAATAACTCCTCGTCATTGTCAGAGAATTTACTTTTTTTTGGCATTCTCAGCTTATTGTGCATAGGTTTTGGGATAGGTTTTTTCTTTGTTGGCGCAACAATGATACTGCCATTTGCAGGCGTAGAAGTAGCAGTGCTTTTATCAGCAATCTATTACAATAGAAGATGGATAAGTCAAAAGCAGATTATCAAACTTGATAAATTGTATGTACATTTTTCTGAAAAAGGAATGGTCAATAGAAGTATGAAGGTTGACAGGTTTCATGCAAAATTTCTCGTTGAAAAATCACCAAAACAGTCAATATATTTAGTGGCAAATAGAAAGAAATTTAAATTAGGGTACTTTTTAAATGAGGATGAAATCAAAGATATTATTTTATCGCTAAGATCAAAAATAACAGAATTTAACTCAATCTGAAATATGCAGGTCTAGCTGTTCGTATTTTGGAACCCCATTTTCAAATTTAGGATAGTTTTCTCCTTGAATAAGCGGCTCCAAATAGTTCTTTCCATCCTGAGTGATTCTATAACCACAGTCTGAAATGTAGTTTTTTGGCAGAGTTTTTTCAAGATTTGCAATGTTTCTTAGGTCTCCTTTGTCTATTTTCCAAGCATATGGAGCATTAGAAATTCTCTTAATAACTGGCATGATGCCGGTTTCTCCTTCAAGTGCAAAATTAACTGCATATTTTCCTACTTCATAGGCTTGCTTTAGATCCGTTCCAGAGGCTAGATGTCTGGCACTTCTTTGCAAGTAATCAGATACAGACCAATGGTATTTCAAATTAAGGTTTTCATTGATCAAGTGTGATAATTTTGGTGCTAAACCTCCTAGCTGAGTGTGCCCAAAAGAATCTTTTGAGGTACTTGCAGCATACAATTCTCCCGATTTATTTTTAAGTCCCTCTGAAGCAACAATCACCGAATAACCATATCTAGATACATCATTCTCAACTTCTTTAAGGAAACTACCTTCATCAAATCTAATTTCAGGAAGAAGTATTTTGTGAACTAAATTCATTTCTTCATTATTAGCGAGTTCTGCAGATGCAGCTATCCATCCGGCATTTCTTCCCATAACCTCAAGAATAAATACTTTTGTCGATGTTTTGCACATAGATTTTATATCTAGAGATGCTTCTTTGCAGGAAGTTGCAATATATTTAGCTACAGATCCAAACCCTGGACAGTTATCGGTTACTGCTAAGTCATTATCAATAGTTTTAGGTACAGCTATTGCATTCAAATCGTATCCAAGTGATTTTGCTGCCGTGGCTACCTTTAGGCATGTGTCAGCTGAATCATTGCCACCGTTATAAAAAAAATACTTTATTGATTTTGCATCTAATTTTTTAAAAAGATTTTCATAAAATTTTGTGTCTGTTATATCTGGAAGTTTATATCTGCATGAACCAAACATCCCAGCTGGACAATCTTTTAACAATTCAAAAGGTTTTTTTGTTTTAGACAGGTCATATAGTTTGTTCTCAAGCAATCCAACAATCCCATTTTGTCCTGCATAGACTTTTGTTGTTTTTTCTCTACTAACTATCTCTGAAATAACTCCGTAAGCTGATGTATTGATAACGGAAGTTACCCCACCTGATTGAGCATAAAATGCATTTTTCATTTGAGTTATCTTATACTCCATTTAGCATTACTAAAAGCATGAAATTATTTTTTTTAGGCATCTCAGGGACCCTTATGGGAAATCTAGCACTTATTGCAAAGGAACTAGGCCATGAAGTAGAAGGAGCAGATGCTAAAGTTTATCCTCCAATGTCTGATCAACTAAAAAAGGCAAATATTAGTTTTTTAGAGGGATTTACTAAAGAAAACTTTAGAGAGGCAGATAAATATATAATTGGTAATGTTGTCTCAAGAGGAAATGAATTGTTGGAATACATTCTTGATGCTGATAAAGTCATTGAATCAGGCCCAGCCTGGCTTTATGAAAATGTTCTAAAAGACAGAGAAGTCATAGCTATATCTGGAACGCATGGGAAAACATCTGTAACGACGATGATTGCCCATGGTTTAAATGCGCTTGACGTAAATTCAGGGTATTTAATCGCTGGCGTGCCATTAGGAGCAATGAATTCATTTAATTTAGGATCCAATAAGAATTTTATAATTGAAGCAGATGAGTATGACACTTGTTATTTTGACAAGAACCCTAAATTTTTTCATTATCATCCAAAATTATTAGTAATAAATAATATTGAATTCGATCATGCAGACATCTTTAACAATATTGAACAAATAGAAGGAAGGTTTATTGAGTTAATGCAAAGTATGACTGCTGAATCGTCAGTTTTAATTAATGCCTTAGGTGTCAGACAGGACTTCCTAGAGAGACTTAACTCTGTTGAAACTCAATGCTTAGTAACTGAGATAGAAGCAGGTGGCAAGGATTTTCATGAAGCAAACCTAAATATTTCTAAAGCAGCAATTAAAGTAATAAGTGACTTACATAAGGATATCGACGTTTTCAAAAATTTTTCAGGTGTAAAAAGAAGGTTTGAAACTATTTTTAATAATGAAAAATTTACAATTATTGATGACTTTGCTCATCACCCTACAGCAATAGAGAAAGCATTAGAAAAAGCAGAATCAGAATTCAAAAATGTAGTGTTAATTCTAGAGTTTGGCTCCAATACCATGAAAAGAGGTTTACATAATATAGAAATTAAAAAAATTCTTGAGACTAGAGAAACTTATTTGGTTAATGTATCTAAAGAGCAGCAGGTGTTCTTTGATAACTGCAAAATCTTAGATAAATCAAATTTAGTCGACCTTCTAACTGGGCGGGATTCCAATCATACTGCAATATTAATGTGCAGTAATAAAAATTTTTTAGGATTACAAAAAGATTTAGTATCTCTTATTAGTTCTCAAACCAATAAATAAACAAATATAATAACTTTGATGCCAAAAACACTTAATGACCACAATGAAATAAAAAAAATTTGTTTAGATGCGCTTGATGATATGAAAGCTCAGAATGTAAGTGAAATTGATATTGAAAAATTTTCATCGTTTGCCTCAAACTTAATAATAGCGACCGGTACGTCAAGTAGGCATCTTAAATCAATCTCAGATAAAGTAATTGATTCTTTGAAAGATAATAAGGTAAAAGTTCTAGGGACTGAGGGACAAGAGGCCAAAGAGTGGATCTTAATTGATATAGGCGATGTCCTAGTTAATATTATGACAGAGGAATCAAGAGAACATTATGACCTTGAGTCCTTATGGGATAGAGGCAATTGAAAATTAATTTGGTTTATATTTCAAATAGCAAGAAGGCGTCGCATCTTGAAACAAAAATTCATAAAAGGCTAACATCAATTATCAAAGTAAATCTCACGAGAATACAGGTGAAAATACAATTTAAAAAAAAAATTGATCAATGCGAATATGAAGCTAAATTAGTAGCTAAAAAGTTTGATTTATCGAAACCATTTTTTTGTTTTGATAAAGAAGGAAAAAAGTACACTACTGAAGCATTTTCTAAATTTCTAATAAATTTAAATTCTGAATCAACTTTTATTATCGGAGGAACTTACGGAATATCTCAAAGTCTAAAATTAAAGAGTTCAGAGATTATTTCTCTATCAGACATGGAATTTTCCCATGAGGTTTTTAGAATAATGGTATTAGAACAATTTTATAGAGTAAGTTGCGTGATCAATAATCACCCTTTTCAACAAATTGAAGAATAATAATTTATTAGTGCTCTCAAAAAGAATTAGATTTCTTTTGATTATTTTCACTCTTTGCTTGGTGATGCTCTCTATTCGCTTTTTCTACCTACAGATAGTAGAAGGAGAGGTATTAAAAAACCAAAGAGAAAAAAATATTAATACATTTGAATATATCTATCCAAAAAGAGGAAGAATTATATCAAGGGATAATGAGGTGCTAGTAGAGGATGAGAAGATTTTCTCTGTCGCAATTGATTTAGAACAAAAACCATCAATTAAATCAATCAAATTACTTTCTGAAATTTTCCAAGATAAGTTAGAACAAATTGAGATCGAGTCAATTGTTAAGAAATCAATTGCTTCTGGCAATCAAGAGATTGTCTTGAGTAAATTATCTCTAGAACAACTATCAAAATTTTTAGTAAGGAATAATGAGCTAAATGGTTTTTCTATACTTGAAAATTATAAAAGAGTTTACAATTCTCACCCTTCAATTTTTCATGTACTTGGCCATTTAGGGTACATAAATCAGTCTGATGAAAAGTATTTCAATAGTAGAATAGAAGGATACAACTCAAAGCTATGGCAAAAAGTAGGGAAATCTGGACTAGAAAGAGTTTATGAGAGTGAGCTTACCGGAACACATGGAAAGAGATATTTCCAAAGAAATGCAAGAGGAACAAAAAAAATTCTGACAAAAGAAGATGAGTTTGTTGAGGGCCAAGATCTTTTTATATCGATAAGTTTCGAAGCCCAGAAATTTGCTTACGACCTTCTTGATGGAAAACAGGGAGCTATAGTTGTTATAGACCTAGAAGATTTTAGTATTCCTGTAGCTGTAAGCGCCCCATCTATAAGTGCAAACGATTTAAGTGGTATTTCGTCAAAACGATATGCTGAATTACTGGAGGATAATTCAAGACCTCTTTTTAATAGAGCATTCATGGGGCTATATCCACCAGGGTCAACAATTAAGCCACTTTTATCTATTTTTTCTCTTGGACAGAACTATACAAATTGGGAAGAGACTATTTTTGATGACGGCTTTTTCAGATTTGAAGAGGAGCAAAGGATATTCAATGCCTGGAAAGAGGGCGGTCATGGAATTACCGATCTTGAAAAAGCACTTGTAGAGAGCTCAAACCCCTTTTTTATGAATCTAGCTACAAGATTTCAAAAAGAAAGCTTAGAAGAATTTTTATTTTCGGCGTCTTTTGGCACAAGACTGTGCATAGACTGCTATCCACATCAGTTCAGCCCACTAATCAATGATTCATGGAAACAGAAAAATTTTGGAAGAAACCTTTTTAAAGGCGATCTTATTAATTTAGGTATTGGTCAAGGTTATATGCAGATAACTCCTTTACACTTATCTTTAATTGCAGCAATGGTTGCTAACAAGGGTAAATATAAACTCCCTTATCTGTCAGAGGCATTGAATCAGAAGGAGTTTATTCTTAATCAGAATCTAGATGGATCCGATTGGGAAAAACTTAATCAAGCATTGATTGATGTTCTTTATTCTCGAAATGGGACCGCATATCGAGTCAATCCCGGTGAACTCAGACTTGCAGGCAAAAGCGGAACTAGCCAAATTGTTGATATCGAATCTAGAGAAGAATACGAAACAATTCGAGAAAATCCTGCTTTAAGAGATCATGCAGTATTCATTGGATATGCACCATATGATAACCCTAGATATGCAATAAGTGTTGTTGTGGAAAATGGCGAAGGTGGCGGGAGTGTTGCTGGCCCAATTGCTAGAGATGTGCTCGAGGTGCTTTTAAAATGAGCTTCGATTTACGTAATTTTTTTATCTTAACCTCTTTAATTGGGATTATAATTTTTGGAAGTCTTACAATTTTTTCTGTTACTTCGATAGATATAAGCTATTTCTTAAGGTTTCTTCTAATAACACTTTTTTCAATCCTTATTGTTACAGGTATTTTTTACACAGTGAATTTAAATAGGATTCTATCCTTTGGATGGGTTGTTCTCTTATTTAACGTTTTATTGGTATTGAGTGTTGAGGTTTTTGGGAAAGAAATAAATGGCTCCAAACGATGGCTAGATTTTGGTTTTTTAAGCTTACAGCCATCTGAATTTATGAAAATTTCTTTTGGTATTTTCGTAATTCAGTACCTTAGATATTTTAATTTTAAATTTAACTTTAGAAGATCAGTATTTCTGTTAGCGGTACTATTCGTAACCTCAGCACCAATAATCATTCAACCCGATCTGGGAACTGGATTAATCTATATTGTGTTTGGGTTAATGCTTTTATTCATATGCGGCATGAATAGAAAGTATTTTTTTGGACTATTGGGGTCGTCAGTAATTTTTTCTCCTGTAATTTATAATTTTGGTTTTACTGATTACCAAAAGGGGAGAATACTGAGCTGGTTTTCATCTGAAGGTAATATTTCAGAGCGGTGGAATATATTACAATCTCAGATTAGTATCGGCTCTGGTGAACTATTTGGCGAGGGATTTCTCAAAAGTAAACAAAACCAGTTTAATTTCCTTCCAGAGGCCGATACAGATTTCATCTTTTCAATATTTGCAGAACAATTTGGCTTTCTAGGAGTAATGATAATATTTGTTTTAATAGGGACGTTTATCATTCTAAGCCTGTTAGTTCTTTTGCAGGAAAAGAGTCTTTCCGAGGATTTATCACCTTATTATTTAGGATCTTATTTTATTTTCGTAATTGGATTTAGTTTTTTAGTAAATATTTTGATGGTAAGTGGCATGATCCCTGTTGTTGGTCTTCCATTACCATTTTTTACCAAGGGCGGCTCATCTTTGCTATGCTTTTCGGTAATGTTGGGATTTATTTTTTCATCAAGAGGCTTCCTTAGGTCATGAGAATTATTATATTGATAATCATCCCTTTTTTAACTTTCTCGGATATTTCTGAAAGAGAAGATGTTAAGCAGTTTATTTTTGATACAGCCAAAAATACCGTTCTGTCCGAGGAAGAAGTAAAAAATTATTTATCGAATGCAGTCATTTTACAGAGGGTAATAAGAAGTCGCGATAATCAACCAGAAACAAAATTTTCTTGGAACAGGTACAGAAAGATTTTTCTAAAACAAACGAGAATTAAAGATGGCGCAGATTTCCTAGTTAAATATTCTGATCTTTTTGATAAGATTGAAAATGATTATGGAGTATCAAAGTTTTACATCGCTTCAATAATTGGAGCAGAGACAAACTTTGGCAAAAATCTTGGAAGCCTAAACCCTCTCGATGCCATATCTACTCTAGCCTTTGAGTCAAATAGTAAATTTTGGCAAAAAGAGCTTGTTCAGCTGCTCCTTTTATCAAAAGAATATCAACTTAGCCCCAAAGATATGAAAAGCTCATGGGCAGGAGCTCTAGGCCTTGGCCAATTTATCCCTTCAAGCTATCTAGCGTATGGCGTAGATTATGATCAAGATGGCAAAGTTGATATGACAAATTCTTTGGAAGATGGTATTGCAAGCGTGGCAAATTATTTGAAGGTTCATGGTTGGAAAAGTGGAAAAATTCCAGTTGAATCCTTTGAGATCAATGAAAAATTTTTAGATTTTAATGAGGACCAGATCAACTCATATAATTTTCCATATAAAGTAAATAACTTTAGAACAAGAATTAATTCTGAAGAAATGAAACGGATGGAATTAACAAATTCAAACTTTGAAGGTAAAGCAACTCCACTTTTTGTGATTGAAGGAAATGAAACTATGCTATATCTAGGATTTGACAATTTCATTGTTATAACTAAATATAACCGAAGTAGCTATTATGCTTTGGTTATACATCAACTTGCGGTAGCGATATCAAAGGAATTCTATGAAAGAAATTAAGCTTCTAATTTTGACCATCCTTGCAGGAGCCTTGAGCGCTATACCGAGACCTCCTGATCTTGGAATAGGGAGCTACATTCTTTATGAACCAAGCACAAAAAAAGTGATTGTTAGTTTTAATGAAGACCAGAGTGTTGAGCCTGCTAGCCTTACTAAATTAATGACCAGTTATGTAGTAGCCGATTATCTTGAAGATGAATTTATAAGCCTAGAGGATGACCCAAGAATCTCCGTTAAAGCATGGCAAACCCCTGGGTCTAAGATGTTTATAAGAGAGGGGACTAATGTCAAAGTTTCCGATTTAATTAAAGGAATGATCATACAGTCAGGAAATGATGCCAGTGTGGCTCTCGCTGAACATATTGCAGGGAGTGAGGAAAATTTTGTTTATTTGATGAATGAGTATGCTATTGAGCTTGGAATGAAGAACTCAAACTTTAATAACGTAACAGGTCTTCCTGATCCAGAGAATGTCACTTCAGCAATGGATCTTGCTATTCTCACAGCAGCAATTATTAAAGATTTCCCTGAACACTATAAAACTTATTCAGAAAAGTCATTTACTTATGGAGGAATTACACAGGGTTCGCGAAATAGACTTCTTTGGAGAGATGATATTTTTGACGGCGGCAAAACCGGATATACAAAAAATGCCGGTTACTGTTTAGTTGGAGCAGCAAAAAGAGATGATATGAGGCTTATAGCAGTAGTTCTTGGTAGTGAAAATGACAAAAGATTTAATGATGTAACTCTACTCATGAATTATGGTTTCAAATATTTCAGTAAAGAGAAACGAATAATTAAAAATGAAGCTCTAAAATCTGTAAAAGTTATAGCCGGAATTAATGATGAAGTTAGTGTTGGCGCAAAAAATGACGTCGTTTTAACTCTCCCTAAAGACATAGAATTAGAATACTTAATTACTGTACCTGACCAAGTCTTAGCACCAATTATTAGGGGCGATAATATTGGAAAAGTTCAAGCTATAGACTCTGACGGTAACCTCTTAGCCGAAGAAGATTTAGTATTTCTAGAATCAGTTGAAGAGCTTGGTTTCTTCGAAAGGCTATTTGAAATAATTTGGAATTGGATTTTATCTTTATTCTCTTAACCTCTATAACAAAGAGCAATTGCTATATCTTCAGCTAATACCCATGAGTCGTGATCATTTACACCTTTAATACTTTTATCAAATTTATCTAAAAGCAAAATTATTTTATTCATTCCTTGTTGTGAAATATTTTTTGCTACTTTTTGATAATAGATCTGCTGATCATCCCATATTCGCATCGGTTTGAGATTACTATTTCCTTTTTTTAGCTCAAGTATTGCTCGACAATCTCTTGATAATATCCATAAAACAAGAGCTGCAGAATTTTTATCATTCTTTTTCATCGATCTTAATATTTCAATAACTTCAGTGGTTTTGCCATTACTTATTAATTCAAAAAGTTTGAAATTATTTTTTATAGAATTATCAAAAAACAGTTCTTGTAGATCTGAAAGTTTGTCTTGAATAAGAATTGTATGTTCAACATCGTTATGTAGGCTTTGAAAGTTACCCTCATAAAGATCACAAAGAAATTCAATATTGCTTTGATTATTAAATTTTCCTGGAAGGGTGCTCAAAAGGTAATTCTGCAGATCTTCTTTAGATGTTGCAGAGCAACTCACTACATTTGGAATACTCGATAATAATGGCAACAGATCTTTTTTAAATGTTTTGTTGGTAAAGTTTGGAATTTCAACAATGATTAAATTCTCTGACTCAATATCATTAATAATATTTATTCTTTTGATGATATCTTTTGATAGTCTGTTTTTATCTAGTTTTATTTCTATTATTTTTAAATCATTAAATAAGCTATTTGAAACTTGAACAGCTTTAAAATTATCTTCAAAATCTGTATCTGATAAATTAAGCTCAAATTTTTCAAAGTTACCACTGTATTTCATTTTGATAGATTTTCGTACTTTGAATATTATCGAAGGCTCATCACCAAAAAGTACAAATTTTTTTGACTGGTACTCCGGTAATTTTAAAAAATCAAAAGCATTAATCATTAGGTCTAGTATTAGAAAGATAATTACAGAATTTTAAAAGCATTTCTTCAATAATCTCCTGCTGTTGATTGGCTGCCATATTGCTTGAGATATAATTTGTCTCTGATTCTAAGTCTGTTCTAAAGGTTATTTTTTCATCTTGCAGATTAGATTTGTAGTCAATTGTCATACTCATTTTAGAATTAAATTCTAGTCCAATTGAATTTATGTTCTCTGAAAGAGATAAAAAACTTAGGTTGCTAAGATATAAATTATCTTCCGAATTAGTTAGGCAAGTTTGTAAAATAAATTTATTTTGGGAATCAAAAGAATTATCAAAGATTATATCTCCATAACTTCTTTGATCTACGGATGCACATCCTGTAGTAATCGCAATGAGTATGAGTCTAAGAGTGAACAAAATTTAATATCTTATTTTTTATAAAAATTACCTTAATTATATTCTTATTTTGTAGATGCTTAGTAACATTTTCGTTGTCTTTAGCAAGCTGTTCAATTTCTCTTTGCTCTAATGTTATTGGAGCCATTATATTTGCTCTTACCTTTCCATTTACTTGGACAACAATATTTGTCTGTTGTGTATTATCTTGGAAAAACTCTTCATTAGGCCATTCAATAAGGTTGATATCTTCTGAAAAATTTTCTTTATAAATAATTTCGCATATATGAGGGGCTATTGGAAATAGGGATAAAAGCAGGAATCTAAAACAATCATTAAAATCTTCTTCTTTGCATTTAGCTTCATTATTTTTAATTCTCCCAGAAATATTATTTAATATCTCCATACATGAAGAAACAACAGTATTAAGGTTTAACCTTTTCCTATAATCGTCATTAATTTTTATAAATAATTTAATATTTTCCTCTTTAAGACTCTGAGAGCTATTATTAAAATTCGATGAACTAAAATTCTTAACTTTTTCAGACAAGGCCCAAAGTCGTTTTAAGAATTTATAGCAACCCTCTAAACCACTATCAGACCACTCTAGCGATTGCTCTGGGGGGCTAGCAAAAATCATAAAAGTTCTGATAGAATCCGCGCCATATTTTTCAATGTAGGGCTCTGGGTCGACAGTATTTCCTTTGGATTTTGACATTTTTGCACCATCTTTTAAGACCATACCTTGAGTCAATAGTTTCTTAAAAGGTTCATCACTTTGTATGTGTCCAAGGTCTCTTAAGACTTTATGAAAAAACCTTGCGTAAAGTAAATGTAGTATTGCATGCTCAACTCCTCCGACATAAATATCAACAGGAAGCCAGAAATTAGTTCTTTCATCAAATGGTTTTTTTTCATTATCAGAAGATGGATATCTTGCATAATACCAAGAAGACTCCATGAAGGTATCAAAAGTATCAGTTTCTCGCTTAAAACCATCTAGTTGATTTATAAAACCTGAATTCTGGGCAAGAGGAGAATTGCTTTTTTCCTCAACTGGTAATATCACAGGGATGTCATTCTGATTAGGTGTTATTGCTTCATTATTTTTATAGATTATTGGGATTGGACATCCCCAGTATCTTTGTCTGCTTACTCCCCAATCTCTTAATCTCCACTCAATTGTTTTTTTTCCTTTTTCAAGCTCTTCAAGTTTCAAAGAGATATCATTAATAGCCTTATCTGAAGTAAGACCTTCAAATTGATGAGAGTTTATCAATGATCCTTTCGAGGTGAGAGGTAACTCATCGTTTTCGCTGCAATTAATAACAGGCTTAATCTCAATTTTAAATTTTTGTGCAAATTCAAAGTCTCTTTCATCATGAGCTGGAACACCCATAATTGCTCCAGAACCATAATCTATCAATACATAATTGATTATCCAAACAGGAATCTTTTCTTTTGTTAATGGATGTATTGCGTATAAGGCGGTTTTTAGACCCTTTTTTTCTGCGGTTGAAAGCTCTGCTTCAGCGGCTTTATTTTTTGAACATTGGTCTAAAAATAATGAGACTTTCTCATCGTTTTTAGCAAGATTTTTTGATATTTCGTGGTGTGGAGATATACCTAAAAATGTTACGCCAAAAATTGTATCTGGGCGTGTTGTGAATACTTTAATTTCATCTTGTCCATCTGATAACTCAAAGTTAACTTCTGCACCAACAGACTTTCCAAGCCAGTTTTTTTGCATTAGCTTTACATTGTCAGGCCAATCTAAATTATCTAGGCCATCGTTAAGTTCTTCAGCATATTCGGTTATTTTAATAAACCATTGATCTATTTCTTTAAGCTCAATAACAGCTCCTGATCTCCAACCCTTCCCATCAATTACCTGTTCGTTTGCAAGCACAGTTTTATCAACAGGATCCCAGTTTACCAATGATTTTTTTCTATAAACAAGGCCTTTTTTGAACATTTCGATGAAGAGCTCTTGTTCAAATTTGTAGTAGTTGGGGTCACATGTTTTTATTTCTCTTGACCAATCATAGCTATACCCAAGCCTTTGCAATTGAGCCTTCATTGATGCAATATTTTCATTCGTCCATTTAAGAGGATGGCTTTTATTTTGTATTGCAGCATTCTCCGCAGGCAATCCAAAAGAATCCCAGCCCATAGGTTGCAGAACATTGAAACCCTCAAGTCTTTTAAACCTTGAGATTACATCGCCGATTGTATAATTCCTTACGTGCCCCATGTGTAATCTCCCTGAGGGATATGGAAACATTGATAAACAATAATATTTAGGATCCTTTTCACTTGGACTAAAAAGATTCTTCTTTTTCCAATGGTTTTGAGCTTTTAATTCTATATCTTTGTGATTATATTCACTCATTATTTTCTACCATTTTGTCCTCTAGGAACTTAATATAGTGTTTGTACTCTTTGAATTCTTGATTGCTCATAATTTTTTGATGTAGTTCAATATTTGTTTGAATGCCTTCTATTACTGTTTCATTTAATGCCATTCTCATTTTATTGAGAACTCTGTCTCTATTAGAGTCCTTTACAATGATTTCAGCTATTAACGAATCATAGTTTGCGGGAACATCGTAACCAGAATAGATCTGAGATTCAAATCTGACATGGTACCCTCCAGGCCTATGTATTTGCATTATTTTTCCTGGAGAAGGTATAAATGTATTTGGATCCTCTGCATTTATACGACATTGCATAGCATGACCATTTATTTTTATTTTTTCTTGATCTAGTGAGAACACATTATTCATGGCAAGCTCTAACTGTGCTTGGACAATATCAATTCCAGTAATCATTTCAGTTACTGTATGTTCTACTTGGATCCTAGTATTCATTTCAATAAAAAAGAATTTTTCATTTTCATAAAGGAATTCAAGCGTTCCTGCCCCCTCATATTTAAGCTCTTGGCATGCTTGCACTGAAATTCTATGTATCTCTTCAAGTTTCTCTAATGGAATATTAGCTGCTGGGGCCTCTTCTATTATTTTTTGATACTTTCTTTGCAATGAACAATCACGAGAAAAGAGGTGAACTACTTTCCCCCTTCCATCACCAAAGACTTGAATCTCAACATGTCTCGGTCTTTCAAGATATTTCTCTATGAAAACCAAATCATTTCCAAAGGCGACATTCGCCTCAGATTTTGCATCCTGAATAGCATCCCAAAGTTGTGAAATTTCTTTTACTATTCTCATGCCTCTTCCGCCCCCACCTGCTGCAGCCTTTATGATTACGGGGAGGCCAATTGTAGTTACTTCATTTTCAATCTGTTGTTTGCTGTCTACTGGACCTTCATAACCAGGCACTACTGGTACTCCGAGTTGTCTCATCAAATCTTTTGCCCTAATCTTATCTCCCATTAAGGATATGATTTCATGGCTAGGCCCTATGAACTTGAATCCACTATTTTTGCATTTCTCTGCAAATTCAGCATTCTCGGCTAGAAAGCCATAACCTGGATAGATTCCATCAACATTTGCCAACTCAGCAGCCGATATGATGGCAGCTTCATTTAAATAACTTTCTCTAGAATCTGGAGGACCAATACATATTGCTTCATCTGAAAGCTTTAAATGCTTTAGATTTCTATCAGCAGTGGAATATACGGAAGCAACCTCGTAACCCAGTTCTTTTGCAGCACGCAGAGCCCTTATAGCAATGACGCCTCTATTAGCAATGAGAATTTTTTTCCGTTTATTCAACTGAAATTAGAGTTTGATCAAATTCTACAGGCTGGCCATCTTGAATATGTATTTCTTTGATAATACCTTCAAATTCAGATTTGACCTGATTCATCATTTTCATCGCTTCAACTATGCATACGGTATCACCGATATTTATTTTTTGTCCTATCTCTATGAAAGGAGATTTATCAGGTGCAGGTTTTCGATAGAAAGTTCCAACCATTGGAGATTTAATATTTTTTAGGTTGAGGTCTTCATCTTTATCTTCCTCAAGACTCCCTCTCTTGCTTACAGATTTAGTTGCTTTTGAGGTTGTCTCCGGTTGGGCTTGTACATAATGTTGCACTTCTTTTTCTCTATTTATTCGTACACTTTCTTCTCCTTCTCTGACTTCAATCTCATTAAGGTCAGATTCTTGAAGCATTTCAATTAATTTTTTTATTTTTCTAAGATCCATTATTCCCCCTTTAAAATTTTTCTAATCGCATACTCGTATCCATCAAAACCGAAACCAACTATGCTTCCTTCAGCAATATCACTAAAAAATGAAACATGCCTAAATTCTTCTCTAGCAAATACATTAGAAATATGAACTTCATAAAATCTAAAATTTACCGATAAAATTGCGTCCCTAATTGCAATATTTGTGTGAGTATGTGCACCAAAGTTAAACACACCAAAATCATATTTAAGCTCCTTTTGGCTATGAATTTTATGAATAATATCCTCCTCAGAATTACTCTGAAAAAATTCAATATCTGCCTTAAAATCAAGTGATTTAATTGAGTTTTCAAGATCTAATAGTGAGAGTTTTCCGTACATTTCTGGTTCCCTTTTGCCAAGCATATTAAGATTAACTCCATTTATTACCAGTATTTTCATTTAAATGATTTTAAAAGATTTTATTAATACTTTCAAAGATTTTAACAACATTTTATAATATTCTATTTTAAAATTTTTGCACCATAGCAACGTTTACTTTCAATTTGTGGTACCTTAAAGTCTCATTTTGATAGCTATAAAGATCTAAAAAATACTTTGTGTTAAATTAATTAGTTTTAAGCATCAATATTTAAATATACTTCAAAATAATGTTAAAAAAAATTTACAGCAATGTTTGCTAGTTTATAATAGCTCCCTCTATGAAAAGGCTGTCACGAAAATTTCCTAACACTAGATCAAGAAGGCTTAGGCTTAATAAGACAATTAGAGATCTAGTTTCTGATGTAAGTATCGATAAAGCAAAGCTTATTCAACCATTATTTGTATCAGATTTAAATTCTAGAAATACAGACATAGAAAGTATGCCTGGACAGAAGCTCTATTCATTGAATGGTCTCCTCAAAGAAATTGAGATTCTTTTAGCTCTTGGTATAAAAACAGTTGCACTATTTCCTAATCTTTCTGGGTTTACAAAAGATATAGTGGGAAGTGAAGCAATAAACCCAGAAAACTTTATGTGTAAAACTATTCAGAAAGTTAAAGAGAAATTCCCTGAATTGATTGTCATTTCTGATGTTGCGTTAGATCCATATACTTCAACTGGTCATGATGGAGTTGTGATAGATGATTATGTAAACAATGATGAAACACTTCAAATGTTATCTAAAATGTCTATTAATCTTGCTAGTTCAGGGTCTGATATTTTAGCTCCCTCAGATATGATGGATGGCAGGATTGGGTACATTCGTTCTGACCTTGAATCAAACGGCCATAAAAATACAATTCTTTTAAGCTACTCCTCTAAATATTCTTCAAATTTTTATGGACCATTTCGCGAGGCTGTAGGCTCTAGGCAAAAGAAAGGAATATCAAAAAAAACGTATCAAATGGATTATAGAAATATTATTGAGGCAAATATGAAAGCTGAAACAGATATAAATGAAGGTGCCGATATTTTAATGGTGAAACCCGCAATGCCTAATGCCGATGTAATAAGGGATTTAGCTTTAAATTACTCTGTTCCTATCTTTGCATATCAGGTAAGCGGAGAATACTCTATGCTTAAATTAGGTATTGACAAAAAAATATTTGACAATAATGTAATCGATGAAAGTTTAATCACTTTGTTTAGAGCAGGATCTAAATCGGTAATTACTTACTTTGCCAAGTGGATTGCAAAAAAATATGACTAAAGTAACAACTAAAGATTCATTCAATTCAGATGTTTTATCTGAATCTAAGTTAGTGCTCACAGATTTTTGGGCTGAATGGTGCGGACCTTGTAAGCAAATTGCTCCAAGGCTAGAAGAGCTATCAGAGAAATACTCTGAAAACTTATCAGTTTGCAAGATTGATGTTGATTCAAATAGAGAATTGGCATTGGAATACAATGTTAGAAGCATCCCTTCACTTATCTTATTTAAAAATGGTGAACAAGTTGATACTTTGATTGGTGCAGTAAGCTTCGAAGAGCTTGAAGATCTAATTACTCGAAATCTTTAAGACTTTACAAAACATTTAAAAGTGGTATCTTAAATCACTCACCACTCTTTCAAATCTCAATTTATTTATGAATGCATTAGAATTAAAACAGAAGGGAACAAAAGATCTTTTAGAAATTGCTGAAAAGCATGGACTAAAAAATGTTTCTCGGTTGAAAAAAGCCGACATAATATTTCATATCCTTAAAAGTATCTCTTCAGACAAAAAGGAACTTTTGGGAGGAGGGATATTAGAAACTCTCCCAGATGGCTTTGGTTTCTTAAGATCTCCGTGGGGTTCGTTTCAAGCCGGACCTGATGATGTATACGTTTCTCCGAGTCAAATAAGAAAATTTAACCTAAGAACCGGTGATTTTGTGGTAGGCAATATTAGAGCACCACGTGAGCAAGAGAGGTATTTTGCCTTAGTCCAAGTAGAAAGCATAAATGATAATGAGCCATCAAAAAGCCAAGAAAAAATAGCTTTTGAAAACTTAACCCCACTATTTCCAGACTCAAGACTAAAACTTGAGACTGGTACTGGTAGCTCAGAAGACTTATCACCTAGGATAATTGATCTCGTTGCTCCAATTGGAAGAGGGCAAAGAGGTTTAGTTGTCTCACCACCAAAAGCAGGAAAAACATTACTATTGCAAAACATGGCACAATCTATCATTAAAAATAACCCTGAAGTTCATGTAATTGTTTTATTAATAGATGAGCGACCTGAAGAAGTAACAGACATGAGAAGATCAGTAAATGCTGAAGTTATTGCCAGTACATTTGATGAATCACCACAAAGACATGTTCAAGTTGCAGATCTTGTCATAGAAAAAGCAAAACGATTGGTTGAGCATAAAAGAGACGTAGTTATTCTTCTCGACTCAATAACAAGATTAGGAAGGGCATATAATGCTGTCCAGCCTGCTAGTGGTAAGATTCTTTCAGGCGGTGTTGATTCGCAAGCATTAGAGCGACCTAAGAGATTCTATGGAGCTGCAAGAAATATAGAAGAAGGCGGAAGTCTAACCATACTTGCTACAGCCCTTGTTGACACTGGTTCTAAGATGGACGAAGTAATTTATGAGGAATTTAAAGGAACAGGGAACATGGAAGTTCATTTAGAACGTAAAATTGCAGAAAGAAGAGTATTCCCTGCAATAAATATACTTCGTTCTGGGACAAGGAGAGAAGATTTATTAACGGACAAAGATGAGCTTACAAGAATGCATCTTTTAAGAAAGGTTTTAAGTGAAATGGAAGAGGTGGCGGCAACTGAATTTCTTATTTCGAAACTTAAGAATACTAAAACAAACGAAGAGTTTTTCTCTTCAATGACCAAAACAAAAACTAAATAATATCTCTAATATTCTTTACTAAATTTTTTGAGAAGTAATCAATTTGATTGATTTTCACATCAAACTTATCTGCACAACTACATATTCTTTGTGATATTCCAAAAAAAATGGCTCTAGAATTTTTTGTAAATAATTCTTGAAAGTATATTTCTGCAGAAAATAAGCTTGTAAAAATAATGACATCTGCACGATCATAGTCAGCTCTTAGGTGGCTATAAGAAATAAATTTTTCTCTCTCATAGCATAAAATTTCACTAGCTCTATAACCCAAGTTTACTAGCTCATCCCTTACT
>CESP01021839.1_pt1 | contig 19491 bp, 10 predicted proteins | sample 531211 | NCBI WGS metagenome assembly CESP01 (sample SAMEA2622074, study PRJEB7988) | marine metagenome | biome: marine biome (ENVO:00000447); feature: surface water layer (ENVO:00002042); material: "saline water (ENVO:00002010), including plankton (ENVO:xxxxxxxx)" | depth 5 m | reverse complement strand
AAAAAAAACCAACTAAACCACTGTGTTGATATTTTTGAGGAAGAAATAAAAAGACAGGGCTTAAATATTCTTGGATGGAGAGATGTTCCAGTTAATTCAAAAGTTGTTGGTGCAATTGCATCACAATCACAACCCAATATCAAACAGGTTTTTGTTGGAAAAATTGATTCAAATCAAACTGAAAAAGATTTCTTGTTAAAACTATACATCTCTAGAAAAATTTCAGAAAATAGAATTTATCAATCTAAATTATCTCAAAGAAGTTTTTTTTATTTTTCAAGTTTACATAACAAAACGATTATCTACAAGGGATTATTAATCCCTGATGACATTGAAAGATTTTATATTGACTTGAAAAACCCAATGTTAGTAACTAGACTTGCTTTGGTTCATCAAAGATTTTCAACCAATACATTCCCAACATGGGATCTTGCACAACCCTTCAGATACATGTGCCACAATGGCGAAATCAATACTTTAAAAGGCAATATTAACAGAATGGTTTCCAGACAAGAGTTAATGGGTTCTGAGTTAATTGATAAAAAAGATTTAGAAAAAGTTTTTCCAATAATATTGCCTGGAAAATCAGACTCAGCCTCAATGGATATGGTATTAGAACTTCTGCTTATGACAGGTAGAAGTTTACCGGAGGTTATGATGATACTTGTGCCTGAGGCATGGGAAAAACACAAGACCATGTCTTTATCTAAAAAAGCATTTTACCAATTTAATAGTTGTTTAATGGAGCCGTGGGACGGGCCCGCATCAATTCCGTTCACTGATGGTGATTATATCGGCGCATTGCTGGATAGAAATGGTCTAAGACCATCCCGATATTCAGTTACTCATGATGGTTATGTTATTATGTCATCTGAAACCGGGGTTGTGGATATTGAGCCAGAAAATATTAAAATGCATGGCAGACTAGAGCCTGGTAAGATGTTTTTAGTTAATATGAACGAGGGAAGAATTGTTGAAGATGATGAAATAAAAAATTCTATTGTAAAAAAGTATCCGTACAGTAAATGGGTAAAATCAAATATTTTGCCCCTGAGCAAAATACCATACAGAGTTAAGAAATCACCAAAAGAAAAACTAAACTTTGAGACTAGATTAAAAATTTTCGGATACACAAAAGAAGATTTTAAAACCATTATTTTACCCATGTGTAATAATGGTAAAGAAGCCATTGGGTCAATGGGAACCGACACACCCCTTGCGGTTTTGTCCAAAAAACCACAACTGATTTACAATTATTTTAAACAGCTTTTTGCACAAGTTACCAATCCCCCACTGGACGGAATAAGAGAAGAAATAATTACTGACACAAGTTTATCATTAGGCAGTGATTATAATATTTTTAATTTAATACCTGATCATGCAAAAAAGCTCAAAATCAATAATCCAATCATTTCAAATGGTGATCTTGAAAAGATAAAATACATTGATCATGAAGACTTTAAAGCATGTTCAATTAACGCGAACTACGAAATTAGCAAAGGTCACAATGGGCTTGAAAAAGCTCTTGACATGATTGTAGACAAGGTTGAGAAAAAAGTTGACAATAATCACAATATTATAATACTTAGTGACAGGAAAACCTCAAAAAAATATGCTCCGATACCAATTTTATTAGTTTGCTCATGTGTCCATCACAGTTTAATCAAAAGAAAAAAACGTTCAAAATTTGGAATTGTTATTGAATCTGCTGAACCTAGAGAGCCCCATCATTTTTCGATGCTTTTTGGTTATGGAGCAAGTGCAATTAATCCATACATGGTCAATGAAATTATCGAATATCACCACAAACTTGGATTTTTGAATGAGCAAAAACTTGATAAATCAATAGACAATTTCAATAAAGCCATCGCAAAGGGAATTTTAAAGGTCATGAACAAGATTGGTATTTCGACACTACATTCATACAGGGGGGCACAAATTTTTGAGGCACTGGGATTGAGACAGAAATTTGTGAATAAGTACTTTAATAACACTCCATCGAGAATTGAAGGTGCAGGCCTATACGTTTTAGAAAAAGAAGTTTCATCTAGAATGGATTACGCATTAAACAGCGAAAAAGATATATCAAGTATGAAAACGGGTGGTGATTACAGATGGAGGAGAGATGGAGAGGCACATATGCTGAATCCATTTACAATATCAAAGCTACAACAAGCAGTGAGGGAAGAAAAATATGAAACATACAAATCCTATGCTGAAAAAATAAATAAGCAAAGTGAACAATTCATGACAATCAGAGGCTTATTAAAATTTGAAGAATTTGATCCAATTTCAATTGAAGAGGTTGAACCATGGACAGAAATTGTTAAAAGATTTAAAACCGGAGCAATGTCTTATGGCTCAATTAGTAAAGAAGCGCATGAAAACTTAGCTGTTGCAATGAACAGAATTGGTGGAAAAAGTAATTCAGGTGAAGGAGGTGAAGATTCAAATAGATTTAAAAAATCAAACAATGGTGATTCAAAGAACAGTTCTATAAAACAAGTTGCTTCCGGAAGGTTTGGCGTTAGCTCAAATTATTTAACCAACGCTTCCGAAATTCAGATTAAAATGGCTCAAGGTGCTAAACCAGGTGAGGGAGGACAACTTCCGGGACCAAAGGTCAATCCTTTGATTGCAAAGGTTCGGAATTCGACTCCATATGTTGGTTTAATCTCACCCCCACCGCATCACGACATATACTCAATTGAAGATTTAGCTCAACTTATTTATGATCTTAAAAGTGCAAATAGAAAAGCAAGAATTAATGTAAAGTTGGTTTCTGAGGTTGGTGTAGGGACAATTGCTGCTGGTGTTGTAAAAGCAAAAGCAGATGTAATATTAATTTCTGGGTATGATGGTGGTACTGGAGCTTCACCACTCACATCATTGAAGCATGCTGGATTACCGTGGGAACTAGGAATTGCCGAAGCTCAACAAACCCTTGTGTTGAATGATTTAAGAGGTAGAGTTGTTATAGAATGTGATGGACAAATGAAGACTGGGAGAGATGTGGCTATTGCGTGTCTTCTAGGTGCTGAAGAATTTGGATTTTCAACAGCGCCACTTGTTGCATCAGGTTGTATAATGATGAGAGCTTGCCATCTTAATACATGTCCTGTCGGAATTGCAACACAAGATCCAGAATTAAGAAAAAATTTCAAAGGTAAACCTGAGCATGTCATAAATTTCATGTATTTCGTAGCACAAGAATTAAGAGAAATTATGGCGAATTTAGGCTTTAGAACAATTGATGAAATGGTGGGTCAAAGTCAAAAACTTGTAATGACTGATGCTGTAGAATATTACAAAGCAAAAGGATTAGATCTTTCAAAAATATTATATAAGCCTGATGTAGATGAAAATATCCCAGTTAGAAATGTATCAAAACAAGAACACAACCTTTCTTCAGTAATTGATTTTAAAATTTTAAAAAGTTCAAGACTTGCTATTGAAAAGAAAATCAAAATGAGTCTGGATTATACAATTAAAAATACTGATAGAACTGTCGGTGCGATTTTAAGTAATGAGATTTCTAAGAAATATGGTGAAAAAGGATTGCCAAAAGGCACATTAAAACTAAACTTTACGGGTGCTGCAGGACAGAGCTTTGGAGCATTTGCAACCAAAGGACTTGAAATGAAGATTGAGGGAAATACGAATGACTATTTTGGAAAAGGCCTTTCAGGTGCTACTCTAATTGTCAAAGTCCCAAAAAAATCTACCTTTAAATCTAATGAAAATATAATTACAGGGAATGTCGCTCTATATGGTGCAACATCCGGCGAAGCCTACATCAATGGTATAGCTGGAGAAAGATTCTGCGTTAGAAACTCTGGTGCCACAGCTGTTGTTGAAGGAGTTGGTGATCACGGATGTGAATATATGACAGGTGGTATAGCATTAATTTTAGGTAAAATAGGGAGAAATTTTGCTGCGGGAATGAGTGGAGGTATAGCATATATATACAAGTTAAATAATGAGTATAGAAGTGATAATTTCAACATGGAGATGATTGAATTTGAGAAACTTGATAAACAAGACTTTGATATCATTAAAGATCTTCTAGAAAAACACTACTCGTACACACACAGTAGTATTGCAGAAGAAATAATTTTAAACTGGAATAAATCGAAGAATATGTTTGTAAAAGTAATGCCAGTCGAGTACAAAGCTGCTCTCGAAAAGATGGCCCAGTCCAAAATAAATGAAATAATTAATTAATAATGGGTAAACTTAGAGGTTTTGTTGAGTTTGATAGGGTTAATGAGGATTATATTTCTGTTGAAAGAAGAATAAAAAATTTCAAGGAATTCACAATTAAACCTAAGGATGACGAGCTAGTAAAGCAAGGAGGAAGATGTATGGATTGTGGAGTACCATTTTGTCACAGTGGTTGCCCGCTCGGTAATTTAATCCCAGACTTTAATGATGCTGTTTATAACAGAGACTGGAAAGATGCTCTTAAAATTTTACATTCGACCAATAATTTCCCAGAATTTACAGGCAGATTATGTCCTGCACCTTGTGAATCAGCCTGTGTACTTGGTCTTATAAATCCTCCTGTATCGATTGAGCTAATTGAGAAATATATTATTGAGAGAGGGTTTAAGGAAGGGTGGATCCAGCCAATAAAACCAAAGAAAAGATCTGGTAAAAAAATAGCTATTATTGGCTCAGGTCCAGCAGGCCTAGCAGCTGCACAACAATTAAATAGAGCAGGTCATCTTGTAACTGTTTTTGAAAGAGATTCAAGGGTTGGGGGTCTATTAAGATATGGTATTCCAGATTTCAAACTTGAAAAATCTATCATTGATAGAAGAGTTGAAATTTTAATCCTTGAAGGAATTAAATTTAAAACTAATATTGAAGTTGGAATTGATATTCCAATAAAAAAATTAAAAAAAGATAACGATGTAGTTTTATTGTGTGGTGGAGCAACTGTGGTGAGGAAATTACCAATCCCAGGTCATGAGCTAGCTGGAATCGTACAAGCTATGCATTTTTTAAAAATGCAAAACCAGGTTATCAGTGAAAATTTTAATGAAGTTCATGAACTTAATGCCAAAAATAAAAATGTTATTGTGATTGGAGGCGGTGACACTGGATCCGATTGTATTGGCACATCTAACAGGCAGGGTGCAAAATCAGTTGTAAATTTTGAAATTTTACCAAAACCAAGCAAACAACGAACTGATGAGAATCCTTGGCCATACTGGCCATTTACACTCAAAACTAGCTCATCTCACGAAGAAGGAAGTAAGAGACAATGGTCAATTTTAACAAAAGAGTTTATAGATGATGGTAATGGAAATGTAAAGGCACTAAAAACAATAGAAGTTGAGTGGATAAAAAAACCAAATGAGAAGGCGAAATTAGTTGAGATTGAGGGCTCAGAAAAAGTATGGCCTTGTGATCTAGTACTATTAGCTCTTGGATTTACGGGCCCTGATAATCAAATAATCCATAATCTCAAATTAAATGCTGATAATTTTTCAAAACCATTGACAAAAAAATATCAAACTTCAGATAAAAAAGTTTTTGCTGCCGGTGATTTGAGAAGAGGACAATCTTTGATAGTATGGGCTATTTCTGAAGGCAGAGAAGCAGCATATGAAATTGATAAATTCTTAATGGGCTCGACGAAACTTTCATCTAAAACTCATGGAGATTTACCATCAGTTAAATAAATTCCACTTGAATCCAAACCTCACACCAAAATCTCTATAAACACTTTCGGGCGTTGAATAAAAATTATTTCCAGTAAAAGATGAATTTATATGTTCAGCAATTATAAAAATTTTTGTTTGTCTAATTTTAGCATTAAAGAAAAAATCAAATAATGGAAAACTACCAATTTTTTTCTGATTCTGGATGTGAAAATCTGAAATTAGGGGATTATATTCATTTGCATAATATTTTGAAAAGATTTTAAAGTTTATTCCTGTTTGAATTGCTAAAGTGTTTCTGAAAATTCTTTCACTGAAAAAAAATGTATTTCTTGACATAAATTTTGGTAGGTTTAAAATATCATCATTTTGGTTAATCATTTGATAAATAATTGAATTATCAAGGGTCCATTTACCAAAATCAAATGATTTCTCAAGTTTTAAACTGGAATATTTAATTTTTCCTTCATATTGATTTAATATGGGGGCCATTATTTCTTGTGAATCTTGATCTATCGATATATAGAAAAAATTATCAATAATTGAGTGATTAAAATTAATATTTCCAAAAACAGAATTTGATATTTTTAGATTGATTGATTTATTTTCAACCAATTTTAAAGATTGCGTCCAATTAATATTGTCGTATCCACTTATAAAATTCTCATAAATAAATCCGGGATGTTTTTGTCTAACTGACAAAGAAATGCTAAACCAATTATTTTTAGAAAATTCTCTTTTAAGTTTGGCAATAAAATTATTCCCCAACTGATCGCCGTTTATTTTTTGCTCTAAATCAATGGATAAATCAAAATTATAGAGATTTTTTAATGCCTTTACTGAAAACGAGCTGAAGTTTTTTGAAAAAACTTTATTATCTACCCCACTTTCGGTTTTAAAAAAATTCAAATTATAATTATTCAATTGAAGTTGCAATCTGTCAAAAAATAAGTTATCCTTAGTCAAACCAAAGCGATTTGATAATGTCCTTAGTTTGTAATGATCAATAACATTGTTATTTCCAGAAATTAAATTTCCATAATAAATCGATGTGTTGTCTTGACTATATCTATTATTAGTTGTTTCAAAATCAAAGACATGATAGATTTTAAAAGAATTATTGTTTTTATTGACAAGTGAAAAGTTGTTTTTTAAGTAAAAAATTCTCTGTTGGTAATCATTTTTTGCATCTTCAAATTTTACATTTAGTTTGGATCTTTCATCAAAAATCGGATCCTCCGATTCAAAATTTTCAATTGACGCAGATGTCAGTCCACCATTTTCATTCCTTTCAAAACTTTGACTTAAATAAAAAAACCTTGTGCTTATTTTTTCACCATTAAAATTCAATGTTGTTCTAAACTGTTTAGAACCAAACAAACTATTTTGATAGTTACCTAGTGATCTTAAGGCTTTAAAGGCAATAGAAAAGTTCAAGTCTTGGTTTAAATTACTCGTGAAATAGGCATCTGTCAGCTGTCCTTGGGAATATACGGACTTAAAAAAAAGTTCTGTTAAAGGATACGCAACCTTACTAAACAAAACATCGTCTCTATCAATTAACATAACATCGTTAGCTGAATAACCCAACTTAGGGATATTGTCATTGGGAAGTTCGTATGTCAATTTATTATAAAACCTTCCAACGTTATTTGATTTGAGTAAATGAAAATCATCTTTCTTTAAGAAATTGAATGAATAATAATTTTTAATTGATAATGTTGTATCTAATATTATTGTATCATTCTCTTCATTGAAGAATTGAAGTTTGGAAGTATCAAATTTGAAATATTTTGACTTAGTAGTATCAACTGGGTTACCAATTAAGTTCTGTTTAAGATTTATGGTTGTATCGTCTTGTGAAAAGGAAAAAATTGAGAAAACTAAAAGTAAAATTGTTAATTGTTTCTTCATTAATTTGTTTAAAGTTATTGATTTAATAGCATTTATGATTTAAATTGATGATATGTTGAGCCTTTTTGACAATAAAAAAACAGTATGTGGGATAGATGAGGCGGGAAGAGGATCACTTGCGGGTCCCGTTACAGCTGCAGCTGTAATTTTACCGAAAAATTATAAAAATTCATTTATAAGAGACTCAAAAAAAATAAATGATCAAAAAAGGAATCATTTGTATGATGAAATAATAAAAAATTGTGTTACGTATTCCATAATCAGTATTGAAGCAAAAAAAATTGATGAAATCAATATTTTAAATGCAACTTACCTAGCAATGAATCTTGCCATTGAAAAGCTTAAAATTAAGCCTGATAAAGTAATTATAGATGGTAATAGCTTTAAAGTAAAGAAAAAAATAGATTTTGAATGTATAGTTGGAGGAGATAACAAATACATAAGTATTGCAGCAGCATCAATTCTAGCAAAAGTAAAAAGAGATGAAATTATGTGCAAACTTAGTACTCAATTTCCAATATATGACTGGGAAAAAAATAAAGGATACGGTACTGAAAAGCACAAAGAAATGATTTACAAACATGGTCGTTGCGAATATCATAGAATGACATTTAACATTAAAAATAAACAGTTGAAATTGACAATCTAACTTTTTAATTTTGAAAAATAAATGAATAGGTTATATATTCTTCTGGTTGTGTTAATCACTTCTTGCTCAGGTGAGATAGAAAAGAGTTTGATCATTGATAAAATTCCAGATGATCCAGTTTTGACAATTTCGATTAAAGAATTTGAAAATATTAATTATCAAACATTAGAATTTATCTCTGAATCCATAGATTTTGATTTCTCATCAATTGAGAATTATAGCCCCGAAGGAGAAGTTTTAATAAGTTTCCATTATACTTCAAAAAATAAATTAGATCATTTTTTAATACAGGATTTTCCTGATACATTATCAAATAAATTCGCTGACTCCATCAAATATGGTAACCATAACATCTACATTGATAAAAATTCTAATTATGTGATGCACAAAAACAATTTTTTGTTTCTATCGAAAAATAAACTTTTAATTGAAAATGTTATTAGAAACTCAACTTATGGTTCAAACCTGGAGTTTGAAAAATTTAAAAACCTTTATCAAAATAAATCGAAAAATATTTCTTTGATTGTCAAAGAAAACTATAACGAGTTGATGTTTATGGATATTCCACAAAGTGTAAAAAGATTTTCGAACTTGATGCAGTACGAATTTGATGTGTTAAATGACGAAATTAATGTCTTAGGATTTGCAAAAAGTGATGAAAAAAGAAAAATTCAATTTTTAAATAATTTAAAAAAATCAAGTACTGACTTTTTTGATATAACACCAGAAAATTTCTCAAAACTTAAAAGAATTTCATTTGATTATAATAGGGTCAAAGAAAACTTAAACGCAGTAATTCAAGATGAATCAATAATTAATTATGAAATTGATTCCATATATCAGAATGTCTCTGAAGTTGGTGAGTTAGTAATTGAGAATGACACTCTATTTCTTTTTAATTTTAGTGGTTCTAACGAAATCAAGTCAATTGAATCAATTAAAGGAAGTCAATTTTACAGAGGACAAGAAATTACAGAATTATCAAAAAATAACTTAAAAATTGATCTTTTGAGTTTTCATCAATTTGAAAAATTCAAATACTTTACAAAATTTGAAAACCTGGTTGTGTTTGGAAAAAATGAAAATGAACTGGAAAACGTTATTTTGAATTATAAAAATAATTTGACTCTATCAAATCAAAATCAATTTGAAAAATTTAGAAAAAAAATTCCATCAAAAAGTGTAAGCTTTATTTTACATAAAAATGATGAAGATTTAAGCAATACGTACATATATACCAATGAAGAGGTTGGTAATAATCTTGCTTATTTTTCGTTATTTACTAGTCCCAATGAAAATAAAGAAATAACAAATAAACTAGAACTAGTTTCAAAGACCAAGCACTCTCAAAATATTGTCGTTAAACCAACATTAGTTAAGAATCACAGGACAAATGATCTTAATATAATTTTTCAAGATTTAGATAATGAAATATTTCTAATCAATTTGGACGGCACTAAAATTTGGTCTAAAAAATTTGAATCAAGAGTTATCAGTGATATTTATCAGATTGATATGTATAAAAATAGTAGACTACAATTTGTTTTTCTAACCATTGAATATCTATACATAGTTGATGTAAAAGGAAATATTGTCAAAAAAACCGCCAATAAGGAAAATACATCTAAAAAATATCTTTCTGTTTTTGATTATGATAAAAATAAAAATTACAGATTGGTTGTTCAGGAGGGGAAAACTGTATCGATGTATGACTCAAAACTCAGTGTTGTAAAAGGTTATAAGGCAACTAGATCCAAAAAGACAATTGCTAACAAAATGGATCATATTAGAATTTTAAATAAAGATTTTCTTATTCAATATTATGAGGACAAAACTTTCACAATATACGACAGAAGGGGACGAGAGAGAATTAAATTACCTAAGGGATTAAAATACCAATCAACTGTTTTTAAACACAATAACAAACTTATGTTCCAGGGCGAAGATAATGAGATTGTCAGGATTGATATTTCCGGAGAAATATCATACCAACCTTACAATGAAAATTTAATTGGATTGGTCTCAAAGCAATACATATCAGCCATACATACTGATAGCAAAATAATAGTAAATCAAAATGAATTTAATATTCCTTATGGAAATTATACAACCCCCAAGATCCATCAAAATTACATTTCAATACTAAATCTTGACACAAAGGAACTTTACCTATTTAGTGAGAATAAAAAAATTGAACGTTTTCCAATTTTTTCTTCAAATTTTTATGACTTCTCAACTATAGAAAGACAAACAGTTTTAGTTGTGGTTGGTGATCAAGATGAGCTGCTATACTACACCGTAGATTAATTATGAATTTTTAAATTCTTTTTCAAATTGCTTAACAAGCTCTTCTATTACTTCATCTGTATTTACCTCACGACCAATTTCTTTACTCATTGAGGTGACAGCTTTGCCTTTCAATCCGCAAGGTATAATACCATCAAAATAAGACAAATCTGTATTAACATTTAATGCCAAACCGTGTTTGGTAACCCATCTACTTGCCTTAATTCCAAGGGCGCAAATTTTTCTTTCATTTGTGGTACCCTTATCTATCCATACACCAGTGTGATCCTCACTTCCTATTGAAACAATTCCAAACTTTTTTAATGTTTTAACAACGATAAATTCAAGAGTCCTTAGATATTTATGTATATCCGTAAAAAAATTTTCTAAATCGAATATTGGATAGCAAACGATTTGACCAGGTCCGTGATATGTGATGTCTCCTCCCCTTCCAATTTTTTTAAGCTGAATTCCCTTTTGTTTGAGTGAATTTTCATTTAATAATAGATTATTATAATCACCACTCTTTCCAATGGTATAAACGTGATTATGCTCAACAAATAAAAGATAATTTGGGGTTAAAAGAGAAGTGTTATTTTTTCTATTATTTAACTTGATATTACAAATTTTATCGTGATAATAATTTTGTATTTCTAATGCTTCATTGTAATCTTTGAAACCTAGTTTTTTTATTTCAATTTCTTTATTGATTTTCAACACCACTAATTTGATAGTATAAAAATAAAAAACATAAGCATTAAGTACATCTTATATTATTATATTTGACTCACATGTCAAATTTTTCTGAACAAGAGCTCGTAAGAAGGGAAAAGCTAAAAAAAATTATTGATTTGGGTATTAATCCCTACCCTGCTGAAACTTTTCCAGTAAGTCACTTGGCTGTTGAAATTAAAGAAAACTTTAAAGAAGGTGAAGTTGTTAAAATTTCAGGAAGAGTCATGTCAAGAAGGATACAAGGAAAAGCGAGTTTTGCAGAAATACAAGACAGTAGTGGAAAAATTCAAGTTTATTTCAACAGAGACGAAATATGCACATCGGAAGATAAATCGAAATACAATGAACTTTATAAAAAACTTCTTGATATTGGAGATTTTTTAGGTATTGACGGGGTTCTTTTCAAAACCCAAGTTGGTGAAATGACCGTAATGGTAAAAGACTTTAAATTACTATCCAAATCTCTAAAACCTCTACCACTTCCTAAAGAAGATAGTGAGGGTAAGAAGTATGACGAATTTAATGATCCAGAGCAACGATATAGACAAAGATATGTTGACTTAGTTGTAAACAGTGAAGTAAAAGAAACATTTATCAAAAGATCTAAAATCATTAGCTCAATTAGAAGATTCCTAGAGAAACTTAACTTTGTCGAAGTCGAGACACCAATCTTACAACCCATTCCCGGTGGTGCTGCTGCAAAGCCTTTTGTAACTCATCACAACTCTTTAAATATTCCTTTATACATGAGAATAGCAAATGAACTTTATTTAAAAAGGCTAATTGTTGGTGGGTTCGATGGGGTATTTGAATTTGCAAAAGATTTTAGGAACGAGGGGATGGATAGAACTCACAACCCAGAATTTACGAACCTCGAATTTTACGTTGCTTACAAAGACTACAACTGGATGATGGATTTAACTGAAAAATTATTAGAAAATACTGTTACTGAATTGTACGGCAAAAGTGATGTTGTTTATGGTAATAATAAAATAGAATTTAAAGGTCCTTACCCGAGAATTCCAATTCTTGAGGCAATAAAAAATGAGACAGGAATAGATGTAGAAAATTTAGATGACATCCAATTATCAGAAAAAGCAAAAAGTATTGGTGTTGAGGTTGATACTACAATGGGTAGAGGAAAAATAATTGATTCCATTTTTGGGGATAAATGTGAGTCAAAGTTTATACAGCCAACCTTTATTATTGACTATCCAAAGGAAATGAGTCCTCTAACAAAACAGCACAGAAAAAAAGCAAACCTAACGGAGAGATTTGAGCTATTGATAAATGGAAGTGAGATTGCCAATGCATATTCAGAACTAAATGATCCTATTGATCAACTTGAAAGATTTGAAGATCAATTAAAACTATCTGAAAAAGGTGATGATGAAGCGATGTTCATAGATCATGATTTTATTCGATCTCTTGAATATGGAATGCCTCCAACATCTGGAATTGGTTTTGGAATTGACCGTTTAGTTATGTTGTTAACAAATCATAAATCCATCCAAGAAGTTATATTTTTTCCACAAATGCGACCTGAAAAAAATGAAGTAAAATTAAATGAGGAGGAAAAGAAAGTTTTTGACTTTATGAAAAAAAATAAAAAAGTTGAAATTGGAGAGTTAAAACATTACGCAGATCTAAGTAATAAAAAATGGGACAAAACAATAAAGTCACTTACAAATAATAATCTACTAAAAGTTTTCAAAAATGACTCTGGCATTTTTGTTGAGATAATCTAAAAAATTTAAAACATGAAAAAAATAATTAACCTAATGTTGTTAATTTTTATACTATTACCTAATAAAAATTTATTTTCCCAGGATGAAAAAAAATCATCTAAACCTGATTCTAAAACGAAAACTAAAAGTTTTGCATCAATAGTTTCAGAAGCAACTAAGGACGAAGGTTTATTTAATGTTTATAAAAAAGAAGAGAAATATTATTTTGAAATTCCTGATTCACTAATCGGCAGAGAAATGTTAATGGTTACCAGGGTTGCAAAAATGTCTGTTTCAATTCCACTTACACAACACAAACTAAATGAGCAGGTTTTGAGATGGGATAAGAAAGGTAAAAATTTTTTATTGCGGGAAAACTCATATGTAAATTTTGCAAATGATTCACTGCCAATTAGTGAAGCTGTTGTAAATTCTAACTTTGAGCCGATACTTTTTAAATTTAAAATAGAAGCTAGTAATGATTCTCTAAATACAAGCCTAATTGATGTAACTAGTCTTTTTAACTCTGATGTAAAACCACTAGGTTATCCTCAAAGAAGTAGAAAGTCTAGAAAAATATCTAGTCTTGATACTAAACTTTCGTACATAGAGTCCATTAAATCTTATCCAAAAAATATTGAGGCAAGACATGTTAAGACTTACAGGTCATCTGAGACCGAGAGTGGAACAGTCTCCATGGAAATTAATAATTCAATGGTTATTTTACCCAAAACTCCAATGAAAAGAAGGTATTTTGATGAGAGAGTAGGGTGGTTTACAAATAGTCAAACTGATTACGGTATTGATAATCAAGAGGCAAAAACTGTAAAATATCTTAAAAGATGGAGATTAGAAGTTAAAGATGAGGATATAGAAAAGTTTGAAGCTGGTGAATTGGTTGAACCAAAAAAACCAATTGTTTACTACATAGACCCAGCGACCCCAAAAAAATGGAGAAAATACTTAAAGCAGGGAGTTGAAGATTGGCAAATTGCATTTGAAGCTGCTGGTTTTAAAAATGCTATAATTGCCAAGGATCCACCCTCGAAGGAAGAAGATCCAGATTGGAGTCCAGAGGATGTAAGATATTCCGTGATAAGGTATTTAGCTTCCCCTATTCAAAATGCTAATGGCCCAAGTACATCTGATCCAAGATCTGGTGAAATTATAGAATCAGATATAAATTGGTATCATAATGTAATGAAATTATTAAGGGATTGGTTTTTTATTCAAACCAGTGTCATAAATGAAAATGTTCGCAGCACTGAATTTGACAATGAGACAATGGGAAGAGCTATTAGATTTGTTTCTGCACACGAGGTAGGTCATACTATAGGACTCCCTCACAATTTTGGAAGCAGTAGTGCGTATCCAGTCGATTCAATTCGGTCAAAAACGTTTACAAAGAAATTTGGAATAGCTCCATCAATTATGGATTATGCTAGATTCAATTACATTGCACAACCTGGTGATGAAGGTGTATCGCTTGTTATTGATGTTGGACCATACGATAAATACTCAACTATGTGGGGATATAAACCAATTCTTAATAAGACCGCTGAGGAAGAAAAAGAAGTACTCAACAAATGGATAAATGAAAGAGCAAATGATCCTGTTTATAGATTTGGAAGCTCTAGTATTGATCCTAGTTCACAACGAGAAGACCTGGGTAATGATGCTATTAAGGCCAGTAATTATGGAATAGCAAACTTAAAAAGAATAGTTCCAAATCTAATTGAATGGACAACAGAGGATGGTGAAAATTACGATGAACTCAAGTATTTATATGGGGAAGTTTTATCACAATTTAGAAACTACCTTGGTCACGTATCTACCAACGTTGGAGGTATTTATCAGCATTATAAAACCTCTGATCAAGAAGGGGCTGTTTACAGTCATGTTGAAAAAAATCATCAAAAAAACTGTATCAAATTTCTCAACAAAAATCTATTTGAAACCCCAACATGGATGATTGATAAAAACATATTAGATAAAATTCAGTTTGCTGGTGCTGTTGATCAAGTTAGAGGACTTCAATCGAGCTACCTTAATAGAATCCTTGATTTTGGAAGACTAGCAAGAGTAATTGAAAATGAAGCGTTGAATGGTTCAGAGGCTTACTCATTAGACGAGTTAATGTCAGATTTAAAGAGTGGTATTTTTAGTGAATTGAAAAATAATATAAATATTGATATTTATAGAAGAAATATTCAAAGAGCATTTATTCAAAGATTAGGATATTTGATGAAAGAAAATCAAAATTTTCCCTCATTCTTTAGATCATCCTCGAGTATTACGAGGGTTAAAGTTGATGAGTCAGATATTAGGTCGTCTACATTAGGTGTTTTAATAGATTTGAGACGTGAGTTAAACAAAGCTCAGAAAAAATATTCTTCAAACAAGTCTGTTAAAAATCACTTATTGTATTGTGTTGGATTAATAAATAACATTTTAAAAGGTTAAATTTTAATCTTTGTATTTTAGTTCTTGGCCAATACTGATCTGGTTGTTTTTTAGATTATTAATTTTCATGATCTTTTCTATGGAGATGTTATACTTTTTAGAAATTGAATACAGAGTATCCCCTCTTTCAACAGTGTGAACGTCTTTTAATTCTTTTGATTTTTTTCGTTTCATCGGTTTTTTTGAACCATCAAATTTCCAAAGATCATTTTCTTCAATAGTTCTAATTAATTTTTTTGGATAATTTGGGTCTGTTGCATAACCTGCTTTCTTCAAACCATTTGCCCATTCAACATAATTGTTTCTAGGAAGTCTGAAAAGAAAAGAGTAGCGTCCTCTGGTTGTTAAAAATTCTGAATGGTCTTTATAGCTTTCTATTGGTGAATTGTACTTTCTAAAACATTCGCCTTTTTCATCATCATCATGATATACTCTTTTACCTCTCCACTCCTGATGGCATTTAATACCAAAATGATTATTTGATTTTAAAGCTAAATTACTTGAACCCGATGCTGACTCAACCATTCCTTGTGCTAGAATGATACTCGCTGGAATTTTATATTTTTTCATTTGTTGAATAGCTAATTCAGAGTATGTTTTTATATACCATTTTTTTCTTTCCTCATAGCTAAGGTTTTTGATGAATTTTTCATACTGATTTGAATTAGCGTTAGGCTTTTTGGTTATTGACCTTTTTATATTAAGTGGTGCTTTAAGAATTTTTCCAGGTAGCTTCAGCAGGCTACATGATGGTATTAAAAAGGAAAAAACTAAAATTAAGTAGATTTTACTACCGACTTTCATATATCAAAATTATTAATAAGTTTTTAATGAGAGTTTTTTAGGCATAATTATTGTAATTTTATTACGGATGAGATGTAGTTTATTTTTGATTTCTTTTTTATTAGTTTCATGTGGTTCTGTGAGAGTTGCATATGATTATGACTCTGATTCAGATTTTTCATCATATAAAACCTATGCTTTTTCAAAAGAGCAAATCGAAAATCTTGAAATATCTGATATTGACAAGAAAAGAATATTAAGCTCTGTTGAAAATTACCTAAATTCCAAAGGCTATAACTTTTCAAAAAATCCCGATCTAATTATTTCCATTGATACAAAAGCAAAAGAAAATGTCTATATTAACCGATACAGTAACTACGATTATATGGGCTGGTACTACCCATACTACAGTTATGGATCTGGAACATATAAACCTTTTACTAAGGTCGTTGGTCTTCTGTACATTGATATTGTCGATTCCAAAACAGGTAAGTTAATTTGGCAAGGAAGCGGTTCAGGATCTTTGTCTGCTAACAAGCTCACAAGAGATCAATTAATTTCCAATTTTGTATTCAGAGTGATGGAATCTTATCCTCCAATGGATAATTAAAAGGTCTCTTTTAGTTTCGATATAATTAATTCTATTTCATCTGTTTTAGGTCCTGACCCCGCAGCAAACTTTACTTGGCCACCACCACTACCGCCAATAGAATTACAAATACTTGTAACAATTTCTGATGCAGATAAATTTGAAGTTTCAACAACAGATTCTGAAACCGAAGAAAAAATGCTAAATCTGTTATTTGATTCAGTTACTAATATTATGACATGATTTTCTAATTTTCTACCAAGGCTTAAGCACAATGACTTTACAAAAGATGGCTCCAAGTTTAATTTTTTGAACAAAAAATTAGAGGAATTAATTTTTTCTGTTTGATTCAACCATAAATCAATATAAAAGTCAATTAATTTTATTTGACTTAATTTAAGATCCTTTGATATTTGAATATTCTGGTGTTTAATATTTTTGATAGAGTCAATTAAATTTGATTTGCTTGACAACATATTTGATATGTCTTTAATTTCTTTGTTTTTGCCTCTAAGATATTTCAGCGCTGAGGGGCCAGAAATAGCCTCAATTCTCCTAATTCCAGATGCAATAGAGCTTTCAGAAGTTATAACAAAGTTTCTGATTTGAATTGTGTTTTTGACATGTGTTCCTCCACATAATTCATAGGAGTTTCCAAATTTTACAGATCGAACGGTCTTACCATATTTTTCATTAAACAATGCAACAACCCCTTTTTTTACAGCATCTTCATAATTTTCATTTCTATTTTCTATCAACTCAATTGAGTCATCAATTTTATTATTAACAAACTCCTCAATTTCATTCAATTCAATTTCCTCTATTTTTTTAAAGTGAGAAAAATCAAATCTTAAATATTTGTCTGAAACCATTGAACCCTTTTGCTCAACGTGATTACCAAGAATTTCTCTTAATGCTTGATGCAACAAATGTGTTGCAGTATGATTGGACGAACATTTTTTTCTAATGTTAATATCAATATGAGCTGTCAATTCCGATTTGGGGTCAAACTCTTCGGAATCAACAAAGTGCAAAATTTCATTGTTTTCTTTTTTGGTATCAAACACTTTAAATCTTTTTCCATCATTTAGTTCAAAAAATCCAGAATCTCCAATTTGACCACCTCCCTCTGGATAAAAGGGAGTTTCATGCAATACCACATGAAAAAATTGTTTGTCTTTATTAAATACTTTTCTGTACTTATTTATTTTAGTTTTTAATGATACTTTATCGTATCCTCTAAAAATACTTGAACCAGTTTTGCTAACATTAACCCAGTCCTCAGTTTTTATATCGGACGCAGATCTTGATCTTGATTTTTGCTTTTCCAGTTCATATTCATATTCATTTTGATTAAAACTTAAATTTTTTTCTTTTAAGATTAATGATGTCAAATCAACAGGGAAGCCATAAGTATCATATAGTTCAAAAATCACTTTTCCTGAAACTATATTTGATTTCAAATTACTTGTGATAGAATCAAGTCTCAGTATACCATCAGACAAGGTCTTTAAAAATGAGGATTCTTCTTCTTTTAGTATTGTTTTCAAAAGTTCCTTGTTTTTAGCAATCTCAGGAAAAAAATCAGAAAACTGTTCAGATAGTGGATCAACCAATTTATAAATGAAAGGATCCTTCATTTTTAAAAATGTATACCCATATCTAACAGCCCTTCTTAATATTCTTCTTATGACATATCCAGGTCCACTATTTCCAGGGATTTGTCCATCACAAATACAAAAAGCAATAGCTCTGATATGATCTGAAACCACTCTCATAGCTACATCAGTTTTTAGATTTGACCCATATTTCTTATTTGAAAATGACTCAATAGATTTAATTAATGGCGAAAAAATATCCGTATCATAGTTTGAATCTTTTTTCTGAATCACACGAACAAGTCTCTCAAACCCCATTCCCGTGTCTATGTGTTTTTGAGGAAGTTCAACTAAACCACCATTGGACATTCGGTTGAACTGTATAAATACTAAATTCCATAGCTCTATCACATTGGGATGATCCATATTAACCAAATCCTTTCCCGAAATTTTAGATTTTTCAGAATCAGACCTTAAGTCAATATGTATTTCAGAGCAAGGACCACATGGACCAGTATCACCCATCTCCCAAAAATTGTCTTTTTTACCACCAAGAATAATTTTTTCATTGGGGACTATTTTAGACCATATATCATAAGCTTCTTTATCTTTTGAGGTTTTATCCTTTTTATCTCCTTCAAAAACAGACACATATAAATCATCTGAATTTAATCCATAAGTTTTTGTAAGTAGTTCATAACTCCAATGAATGATTTCTTTCTTAAAATAATCTCCAAAACTCCAATTTCCAAGCATTTCAAACATAGTATGGTGGTAATGATCTATTCCAACTTCTTCAAGATCATTATGTTTTCCAGAAACTCTCAAACATTTTTGAGAATTTACAACACGTTTTAAGTTATTATCATTTTTCTCACCAAGAAAAATACTTTTAAATTGATTCATCCCAGCATTCGTAAACATTAAGCTTGGATCATTTTTTGCAACTATTGGGGAAGATGGGACAACTGAGTGATCTTTATCTTTAAAAAAGTTGATAAATTTCTCTCTTATTTCAGATGCTTTCATTCAGGTGTTCTTAATAAATAGAATTTTTATATTTACAAAGTAAAAAAAT
>CESP01077024.1_pt1 | contig 19510 bp, 22 predicted proteins | sample 531211 | NCBI WGS metagenome assembly CESP01 (sample SAMEA2622074, study PRJEB7988) | marine metagenome | biome: marine biome (ENVO:00000447); feature: surface water layer (ENVO:00002042); material: "saline water (ENVO:00002010), including plankton (ENVO:xxxxxxxx)" | depth 5 m | reverse complement strand
TTTATACCTGAAGATAAATCGGTAATATCAGCAACGGTCGATTATTCGACTAGAGTTGTTTGTTCAATTGAGAAAGAAAATTTATTTGGTACACAATTTCACCCTGAAAAAAGTGATAAATTAGGATTACAAATTATCAAAAATTTTGTAAATTTATAATATGAAAAATAAATTATTGATTAGTTTCATCTTTATATCTTTATTGGTTAGCAAACCCTCTTTTGCAAACTGGGTAAAAGTATCTCAAAATAAAGATATTAAACTATTTGTAAATCTTAAAACTATATCAGGATCTAGAGATCAAAAATACGTTTGGGTGTTAATGGATGAGAGACAAATTAGAAAGTCTTATAAATCTCGAGTCGCACATATGTCAATAGATTGTAAAATAGGTAGGCACAAACTTTTAGCACTTTTGCTTTATGATGATCACATGGGAAAAGGAAAAAAGTTAAAAGAAATACAAAATGTAAAGAGAGGCTGGGAATCAACTCCGCCAGGATCTGTTGGATATAGTGTTTTAAAAGCAATTTGTTATAGGTGAAAATATTTCCTGCAATAGACATAAAAGATAAAAAATGCGTGAGGCTTATTAAAGGTAAGTTTGACGATAAAACTGTATACAGTTCATCACCAATTGAACAAGCCAAGAAATATTATGATCATGGTTTTAAAAATTTACATATTGTTGATCTGGACGGTGCACTTACTGGCAAAACAGTTAATATAGATCTTATTAAGGGTATAGCGAATAAGTTTGATTTTAATATAGAAGTTGGAGGTGGTATTAGAACAATTGATAGCATCAAAGAATATATAGATGTAGGAATTGAAAAGGTAATATTAGGTAGTGCAGCAATTAAAAACAAAAAGTTCTTAAAAGAGGCTTGTGACCAATTTAAAAACCAAATTGCTTTAGGATTAGATTCAAAAAACGGAAATTTATCAGTTTCTGGATGGACTGAAAATTTAAATATTAAAACTTTAGATTATCTTAAAGAAGTAAATGATTTTGGTATTAGTCGTATAATTTGCACAGACATAAATAAAGATGGAATGAAAACTAGTCCTAATTTTGATGAAATTTTAAAGATTACAGAAGTTTCTAATTCCCCTATTGTAATCTCAGGAGGTGTTTCCTCAATCGATGATATTAAAAAAACAAAGGCTTTTAAAAATAAGAAAATTGAGGGAATAATTGTTGGAAAGGCTATTTATGATGGTGATATTAAACTTGATGAATTAGCAAAGGAGCTAAATGCTTAAAAATCGAATTATACCTTGTCTTGATGTAAAAAATGGGAGAGTTGTTAAAGGTATAAACTTCGTTGAGCTTAAAGATGCTGGAGATCCGGTTGAGCAGGCTAAAGTTTACAGTGATAGTGGAGCCGACGAAATCTGTTTTTTAGATATTACTGCTTCAAATGAAAACAGAGAAACGATTTACGAAGTCGTAAAAAAAACATCTAAGAATTGCTTTGTGCCTTTAACCGTGGGAGGCGGTGTGAGAAGTATTGAAGATATAAATAAACTTCTAAATTGTGGAGCAGACAAAGTATCAATTAATACTGCAGCTGTGCAAAACCACAATTTAATAAAAGAGGCTGCAAAGAGATTTGGATCCCAATGTATTGTTGTAGCAATTGACGCAAAAAAAACTGATGAGAATAAATGGAGTGTCTTTACCCACGGCGGAAGAGAACAAACAGATATTGATGCAATAGGATACGCTAAAATTTCAGAAAGCAACGGAGCTGGAGAAATTCTTCTAACGTCTATGGATAAAGACGGTACTCAGTCAGGGTATGACATTGAACTTACAAGTAAAATTACAAAAGCTATAAATATTCCCGTTATTGCATCGGGAGGCGTTGGAAACCTAGACCATCTTAAAGATGGTATTGTTAAAGGTGGAGCAAGTGCAGTTTTAGCGGCCTCTATTTTTCATTTCGGAACATTTTCAATTAAAGAGGCAAAAGAATATTTGAAGTCTAAAAATGTTTCTGTAAGAATATAGTATGCTCAAAACTTTAGAAGAATTAATTAAAACAATACGTGAAAGAGGTGAAAAACCTGAACTAGTGTCATATACAAAAAAACTCTTTGACGATAAAAAACTTTGTATTAGCAAAGTAAAAGAGGAAATTGGAGAGTTAATAGAAGCTGTTGAGGAGGACAGTAATAAAATACACGAGGCTGCCGATGTTATTTATCACTTAATGGTTTTATTAGAATCAAATGGTATTAAAATTGAAGATGTTATGGAGGAGTTAAAAAAAAGACAAAAATGAGTTACGACAGAGATAATATTTTTGCAAAAATACTCAGAGGTGAGATACCTTGTGATAAAGTATTCGAGAATGAACACAGTTTGGCGTTTAAAGATATTAGCCCTCAAGCCAAGATACATATACTAGTGATTCCAAAAGGAGCTTATAAAGACATTGATGATTTTTGTACTAATGCATCTAAAGAAGAAATAATAGGCTTTATGACAGCGGTAAGCGAAGTTTTCAAAATAACCGGTGTTTCTGAAAGTAAAGGTGGAAAAGGATTTAGGGCTTTAGCCAATACAGGATCAGATGGTTCTCAAGAGGTTCCTCATTTTCATCTGCATGTTATGGGAGGAGAAGCTTTGGGACTACGAGGTTTGAGAAAAAATTAATGCCAGAGAACGTTCAAAGATATTTTCTAGAAATGCAATCTAAAAATGATCTCATGCCTGTAGAATGTGGAATTTTTAATTTAAAGGTAGAAGAAATTGGCAAAGAAGATCCTGCATTTTGTAAATTTTTATATCAAAAGATCGGTGAAGATTTTCATTGGAAAGACAGATTATTTTGGTCTGTTGAACAGTGGAAAAATTATTTAAGTAGTGAAAAATTAAAATTTTATACTGCCTATGTTGGTGACGAACCTGCAGGTTATTATGAGTATTTAAATCATTCTGACAAAGGTGAAGTTGAGCTGACATATTTTGGTATTTTTAAAAAATTTTTTGGGAAAAAGCTTGGAGGATATTTGTTATCTCATGCTCTTAAAAATGCTTGGAGTCACAATCCCAAAAGAGTTTGGGTTCATACTTGCACGCTAGATCATCCTAATGCGCTTAGAAATTATATTGCTAGAGGTATGAATATTTTTAAAAAAGAAAATATAAAAGTAGTTTAATTATAGTCTGGAATATTAAAAGACTCGTTAATTATTAAATTTCTTTTAACTTCATTTATTCTAAAAACAACTTTTTTTTGGTCCATACTAGTTGTTTCCCAACCTTTTAAGTTTTTAGAGTTTTGATCAAATATAACTTTTAAGTCATTGCCGTTAGATAGTAAAATTTGCGCAATAATATCATCACCAACAACTGTTACATTATTTACTTGGTAAATCTTATCAAGCAAAAGATTTTTATCCAAAATTACGTTGAACGGTGTGTTAGTTATTCGGTAATTGTATTTAATTTTATATTTATGCTTGATGATTGCAGCATCATTATTTTTCACGTAAAACTCTTTTCCATCATCACTAATATAGGTGCATTTCATTTTTTTTGGAAAAACAATAATACAAGTACCCTCCTCAACTATTTCACCAGTTTTTTGAGAAAATATAAAACTAATATTTTCAGTTTCCATTAGATTTTTTGCAATGTTGTCTATAATTTTACTGTGTGATGTTGTTGTAAATAATAAAATTAAAAAAAAGATACTTAAATATTTTTTCATTAAGTATATATTTCACGTTTGCCTGTATGGTTAGCTGGGCTTATTATCTTTGCTTCTTCCATCTGATCTATAATTCTAGCAGCTCTATTATAGCCTATTTGCAATTTTCTTTGTAAAAAACTTGTTGAAGCTTTGCCTTCCGACTTAATCAAACTAACTGCTTGGCTGAATAACTCATCTTTTTCTTCTGAACCTGCATTGTTATCTTCGTTTTCATCAGTTTGCATTTTAGTAATATCATCAATGTACTCTGGTGACCCTTGAGATCTCAAAAATGTCGAAATTTTTTCAATTTCTCTATCTGAAACGAAAGGACCGTGAATTCTTATAGTTCTACTTGCGGAGGACATGAATAGCATGTCTCCTTTTCCGAGTAAAAGCTCAGCTCCTTGTTCGCCTAAAATAGTCCTACTATCTATTTTTGAAGTAACTTGAAAAGAAATTCTTGTGGGGAAATTTGCTTTTATTGTTCCGGTAATGACATCTACACTTGGTCTTTGCGTTGCCATGATTATATGAACACCTGCTGCTCTCGCCATTTGAGCTAATCTTTGAATGTAACTCTCGATTTCTTTACCAGATGAAAGCATTAGGTCTGCCATTTCATCAACGACTACAACAATATAAGGCATTACTTTCTTTCCTTCTTTTCTAGCTTTATCATTATAACTAGATATATTTCTCACACCTTCTTCAGTCATTTGTCGGTATCTATTTTCCATCTCATTTACTGTCCATTTTAAAGCTGACTTAGCTTTTTTTGGTTCCGTAATCACTGGTGATAACAAGTGAGGTATCCCCTGGTAAACTGATAGCTCAAGCATTTTTGGATCTATTAAAATTAACTTACAATCTTCTGGTTTATGTTTATATAAAATTGATAATATCAAGGTGTTAATACAAACTGACTTTCCCGATCCAGTCGTACCCGCGATTAATAAATGTGGCATTGAAGCTAAGTCCCCAATAATTGGGTAACCAGATATACTTTTACCCAAGGTTATTGGAAGTCTGATTTCTTTATTATTAAACTCTTTGCTATTGACTATTTCTTTATAATTAACTGGCTCAATAAATTTATTGGGTATTTCAATACCAATTGTATTTTTTCCCGGAACAGTAGCTATTCTAGTAGATATAGAACTTGTACTTCTTGCAATGTCATCGGATAAATTAATAATTTTTGAAGTTTTTATACCCGCGGCAGGTTCAAGTTCATAAAGTGTTACTACGGGTCCAGGACTTACTCTTTTTATTTTCCCCATAATACCGAAATCTAGTAATGTTTCTTCTAAAAATTTTGACTGCTTCTCATATGTTTCTGTAAGTTCTTTTTGAATTTTATTTTCTTCTGGGTCATTTAAGAAAGATTTTAAAGGAAGTTTGTACTCAAATTTTGTAAAGTCTGTTTGCTGGTCAAAACTATCATTAAGATTTAAGCTAGCTTGAGCCTCTGATATGTTTGGTTTAAAACTTTTGTTTATAGAAGGAACTTCCTCAGAAAGACCAAGGTCTTCAACAATATCAGGAGTCTCATTTTTCCTTTTCTTAAAAATTCTAGAAACAAAATTAACAATTATACTAAAAAAAGTTTTAATTAAGTTCATCCAGTTCATAAATGTTAATCCAAGGCTTAGAAAGAAAAATGAAATTCCTATTGCTAAACTGGTATACGAAATTTCGGTTTTGAATTGATAAAACTCTAATGGTATTAGACTTATTAAATACTTTCCTAAAAAACCACCATACCCATTATCCGGTAACCAAAAACTACTATCACCAAATAATTTAAAAAATAATGATCCAAATATTAGATACAATGTAACAAAGAGAATCTTGAAACTAAAATTTGTAATCTTTTTTTTAAAAATCAATAATAATCCCCAAAAAAATAAGTTTCCAAAGATTAAAAATGAGGTTATTCCAAAAGCTTGAAGCAAGAAATCCGAAATTGAATATAGGTAATTTGAGAACAGTATGTTTATGTTTTGGTTCGTAAATATTAACAGTGAATTATCAGCAGAATAATTTGCTAAGATAAAAATATATATAAATGAACATAGTATTGTTACTATTCCTATGGTTTCAATCAGTCGCAGTTTCAAAAAACTAAGTAATTTGTTCATCATATTTAAATTTTAACGAATCATTATCTATTACTTTTTAACATTTTTTGTACAATTGATAAAAAATGAAAAACAACTTTTTTGGTAAGATTGCAATTATAGGAGACGGAATTACTGCAAAATTGGCTGCTATTATGTTTAAAAATCTTAAAATAGAGCCAGTTTTAATCGTAAACGAGAGAAAAAATAAGTCAGCGAGCCGCGCAACTATATCTATAAGCAACAATACGGCTAGTATCTTGGAACAAAATGGTGTCCAGGTAATAAAAAAGGCTAATCCTGTGCACGCGATTAAGTTATACGAAAATAAGTATAGTGGTAAAGAAGATGTTATTTTTTATAATAAAACAGGAAAGCAACCTTTATCCTACATAATTCTAAAGAGTGATTTAGATAAAATTTTAGATCTATCACTCAATAAAAAAATAAAAATTTTAAAAACAAAACCAAATGACAGTTCAATAACACTTAATACTATTTCATCGCCAAATAAAAAATTAAAATGGAATTATCACGAAAAAGCATTTACTTTTTTAATCAGTCATTCAAAAATTTTAAATTTTTGTGCTAGACAAATATTTTTGGAGGATGGCCCCATAGCATTTCTTCCGTTAAACTCAAATACAACATCTGTCGTCTTTTCAATTAATGAAAGGTCTGAATTAATCAAAACGTTAAGTGATAAAAGTGTTTTAGAAAAATATTTAAGTAAAAATTTCGAATTTATAAAAAATATAAAAGTAATTTCAGAAGTTGAAAGTTATGATTTGAAATTTCAATTTTTAAACTCTACGTTTAAAAATAATGAAATTTATGTTGGGGATATTGCACATCGAATACATCCAATCGCTGGACAAGGCTGGAATATGACCGTTAGAGATATAAATAATTTAACAAAACTTTACAAAAGAAAAATTAAGTACGGATATAGATTGAATGATCACTCGATATTAAAAGAATTCGATAAAAAGAGCAAAATTAATAACTTTGTTTTTGCATCATCAATAGATTTAATAAGACGGTCTTTTAAATTTAAAAACAAAAATCTTTCAAAAGGAAGAAAAAAAATTTTTAATGAACTGGATACTTTGCCTGAATTAAAAAGAGAATTAATCAAAGTAGCAGATAAGGGACTAAACTTTTAATTCTTTATTAAGTAATTTCTTTTTTAGTTTTAATCCTCCTAGGCCAGAGTAGCCACCTAATTTTCCATCTATTCGTATTACTCTATGGCAGGGTATTACAATAGGATATGGATTTTTACCAACTGCATTTGCCACAGCTCTAATTGCTTTTGGTTTTTTTATAGCAATTGCAACTTGTTTATAAGTTCTTGTTTGACCTTTGGGTATGGTTTTTAAGTATTTCCAAACTTTTATTTGTAGAGCTGTTCCTTTTAATTTCATTTTTGTTATAACCCTATCATGAATTTTTATGCATTATCAACACCGCCAGGAATTTCTGGTATAGCAGTAGTAAGGCTATCAGGAAAAAATGCTTTGCAAATTGCTAATCAAATTTCAAGAGATGTAATAGACGAACCCAGAACAGCTCTCTTAAAAAAATTTTATGATCAAGATGGTGATTTAATAGATGAAGGTATAATGATTTGGTATCCAGAAGGGCAAAGTTACACGGGAGACCATGTTGTTGAAATGCATACACACGGAAGTAAAGCGGTTATTGAAAAACTTATGGATGAACTAGATCTAAGAAGTGATTGTAGATTAGCAGAACCAGGAGAGTTCACTAAAACCGCATTACAAAATAATAAAATAAATTTATATGAAGCTGAGTGTATAGCTGATTTATTACATGCAGAAACTGAAGCGCAAAGAGTTCAAGCTTTAAGACTTAAAAATAGTTCACCAAAACTTATGGAATGGAGAGAGACAATTTTAGATGTTTTAAGTAAGGTCGAAGCTTCTATAGATTTTACTGATGAGGATTTGCCAATCGACTTACTGAAAAATAATAATTCAAAAATTAAAAATATATTAAAGGAGATAGACGTGATGCTGGATGATAGTATGGGAGAAGTAATAAGGGATGGGTATAAAATTGCAATTATCGGCCCACCAAACGTAGGAAAATCTAGTTTCTTAAATATGTTAATCAAACGTCAAGCTTCAATTGTTTCCAGTATGAAGGGTACTACCAGAGACATTATAGAAATCAAATATCAAATAAATAATTATCCAGTTATATTGACGGACACTGCTGGAATTAGAAAAGCAAAAAATAAGGTGGAAAAAACAGGTGTCGAGTTAGCATTGTCTGCAAGTAAAGAGTCTAATTTGGATGTTGTAATGTTAGATGGTTCTCAAAATAAAATACCAGAAAATATTAAATCACTTATAAGCTCAAAAACCCTTGTTGTTATAAATAAAAAAGATAAGAAGAACTACAATGCTAAACCAATTATAAAAGCCCTAAAATCATTTAAAGTGAAAGATTGTATTGAAATTTCTATAAAAAATAATGATGGGATTGATAAGCTTAATAAAGTTTTAAAAAAAGTAGTAGCTGGATTAAATACAGTTCAGTCAACAACTTTAATATCGAGAGCAAGACATCGTGATTTATTAAAAAACTGTTCACAAAGCCTTCATGGTTTTTTAAAGGTTGATACAATAAAGGATCCAGAAAAGTCGGCCGAAGATTTACGATTAGCCTCAAATAATCTAGGTCACATTGTAGGATTTATAGGAGTTGAAGAGATCTTGGGTAAGATTTTTCAGGATTTTTGTATAGGAAAATAGCTAACTATTATTAAAAATGGGAACAAATTTAGATAAAATTAAAGAGATATATATCAAGAAAGTTTTACCATGTGCAGTTCTGGTTATATTAATTGTTTTGATAGTGTTATCTATCCTTAGATAAGACAATACCCCAAAAAGGGCTTATTATTTAAAGCTTATTGCTTTATTACAAAAGAGTATTACATTCCATTTATGTTAAATTTTGATGTTGTAGTTATTGGTGGTGGTCATGCAGGCTGTGAAGCTGCTGCTGCATCTGCGCGCTTGCAAGCTCAAACAGCTTTAGTTACTACAAATGAAAATTCTATCGGTGAAATGTCCTGCAATCCTGCAATCGGGGGATTAGGTAAAGGACATCTAGTTAGAGAAATCGATGCGTTTGATGGTGTTATGCCCAAGGTTGCTGATGCTTCCGGTATTCAATTTAGACTTCTAAATCGTAGCAGAGGACCAGCAGTAAGAGGTCCAAGAACGCAATCTGACAGAAAGCTTTATAAAAAATACATGTTAAAAGCTTTAAAAAATCAGCCTAATTTAAGCATAATGTATGACCCGGTTGAAAGATTTATTTTTGGCAAAAACAGTATTGAGGGTGTCATTTTAAAATCAGGTAAAGAGTTAAGAGCCAAAAAGATTGTCTTAACTACAGGCACATTTCTAAATGGAGTTATGCATATCGGTAAAGAAATGAGATCAGGCGGTAGGCATGGGGAAGAATCAACTAAAGGCTTAAGTGAACAACTGAAAAATTATGGCTTAAAAATTTCAAGGCTTAAAACTGGTACTCCACCTAGGCTTGATGCAAGGACAATTGATTTTTCAAATTTAGAGGAACAGAAAGCCGATACTGATCCATATTTTTTTAGTACGGATACAGTACATGCAAATACTAAGCAAGTTTCTTGTTTCATTACTTATACCAACGATGACGTGCACGATATCATTACAAAGAATTTAAAAAAGTCAGCGATGTACTCTGGTAACATTAAAAGCGTAGGTCCGAGATATTGTCCGTCAATAGAAGATAAAATTGTTAAGTTCAAAGATAAATCAAGGCATCAAATTTTTTTAGAACCTGAAGGATTGGATGATAACACGATATATCCTAATGGTATATCCACATCTCTGCCGGAGGACGTACAAGCTGAAATTCTCAATAAAATCAATGGTTTATCCGACGTTAAAATGCTTCGTCCCGGTTATGCTATTGAATATGATTATGTAGATCCACGTGAGTTAAAAAACACTCTGGAGTTAAAAAAAATTAACTCACTATATCTTGCTGGTCAAATAAACGGTACCACAGGTTATGAAGAAGCAGCCGCACAAGGTCTTATAGCTGGTATTAATGCGGGACTAACTTCTAAGGGAAAAAATTCTTTTACATTAGATCGTTCTCAAGCTTACATCGGTGTACTAATTGACGATCTTATCACGAAAGGCGTATGTGAACCCTATCGTATGTTTACCTCGAGAGCTGAGTACAGATTGTCGTTAAGATCTGACAACGCTGATTTAAGGCTGTCACCCCTAGCGCAACAAATTGAAATATTAAGTGAGTCAAGATGTATCAAGTTTAAACAAAAATTATGTGAAATAAATTCTTTAAAGAAAAAATTGTCATCTAAAGCTTTTACTCCTAATGAATTTGCTAAACATAATATTAAAATTTCTAAAGATGGTGTTAGACGCAATGGCTTAGATATTTTAAAATATAAAAACATAAATTTACAATCTCTAAGATCTATTTATGAGTTTGAAAATTACTCAAAAGCGGCTGGGGAGGCGATAGAGACTGAATATCATTATTCTGGATATTTTAAGAAGCAGGAAGCAGACATCAAGTCTTTCAGAAGTGACGAAAATATCAAAATACCGGCAAATTTTGTTTATGATGACATTAGCGGACTCTCCAACGAGATAAAATCTAAGCTTAAATCAATTAAACCCACAACATTAGGGCAGGCTATAAGGATAGAAGGAATTACCCCAGCAGCTATAACTCTGTTGTTGACTTATATAAAAAGATATAAATTTAAGCACACTGCTTAAATGATTCGATCAAAATACCTAGATAGCTTTGTTTCACGTGAAACATCAAGAAAATTGGATCAATATCATCAATGCCTGATGAATAATAATAAGAAAATGTCACTCATATCTAAGAGTACCGAACAAGCGGCATATATTAGACATTATGAGGACTCAGCTCAAATTATCGAACACATAAACAGGCATGATAAAGATATATTAGATATTGGAACCGGCGCTGGTTTGCCAGGCATTATTTTAGATCTAATAAAAGTGGATAAAAAACTGGATTTTCATGTGAATTTATTGGAAAAGAGCCCTAAAAAATGCAAATTTCTAAAACAAGCAATAAGATTGCTTGATCTTGATATCAAAATACATAATGCTGACATTAATATGCTTCGCAACAAAAATTACAGCGTGGTTACAGCAAGAGCTTTTAAGCCATTAGGAACATTTTTGGATATTTTAGATAAAAGCAATATTAAATTTAAAAAACTGATCTTGTTGAAGGGTGAAAAATATAAAAATGAAATTTTGGATGCAAAGAAATATTGGGAAATAAATTGTGAGTTATATGATAGTATTACAAATAAAGCTTCGAAAGTTTTCGTAATAAATAGTGTGAAAAGGATTAGTGCATGACAAAAATTATTTCTGTTATTAATCAAAAAGGTGGTGTTGGAAAAACTACAACCGCAATTAATTTAGGATGTGCATTAGTAAACACTGAATTGAAAATACTAGTGGTCGATTTAGATCCTCAAGGAAACGCATCAACAGGCTTAGGAATTGAGGTCAAGGAAAGAAACAAAACTATTTATGAATTAATGATTTCCAAAGATACAATTTTGAACTCTTATATCTACAAATCTTCAATTAAAAACTTAGATGTAATACCTTCTAATGTTGATTTATCCGGTTTTGAAACGGAAGTAGCAGAGGATGGAAAACGAGCTTTTTTTCTTAATGACGTACTAAGACCTCTAGCTCAGTCAAATCAGTATGATTATATATTGGTAGATTGTCCACCATCATTAAGTCTTTTAACAATAATGGCCTTGGTAGGGTCTGATACAGTACTAGTACCTCTGCAATCTGAATTTTTTGCATTAGAAGGTTTGTCACAATTAGTTAAAACCATAAATCGAGTAAAACAAAACTTAAATACTGAATTATCTATACAAGGGATAGTTTTAACCATGTTTGATAAACGTAATAAGCTTTGTTACGAGGTTGAAAAAGAGGCTAGAAAGTATTTTCCAAATGAAGTTTACAAAACCGTCATACCTAGAAATATTAGAATATCAGAGGCGCCATCACATGGACTGCCAGTTATTACCTATGACAAGAATTGCAGTGGAACAAAAGCGTACGAGAGACTTGCTCACGAAATTTTAGAACAAGAAAAACAGAATAATACATTCGCAGCATAACATGAAAAATAAAGGATTAGGAAAAGGTCTATCTGCATTATTAGGCGATAACAACGATATCGTGGATATCAAAAAATTTGGCAATTTTAATACAAATTTAACACCTATTCATTTGTTAAAACCAAATCAGTTCCAACCTAGAAAAAAATTTGATCAGGAAAAACTTAATGATCTTGCATCTTCCATAAGAGCAAGAGGAATAATCCAGCCTATTGCTGTGAGAAAGGATAAAGATGGTAAGTTTGAAATTATCGCTGGTGAAAGACGGTGGCGTGCAGCGCAGTTAGCTCGTGTTCATGATGTACCTACTGTTATTTTGCAAGCAGATGATGGCTTGACAGCTGAATTTGCTCTTTTAGAAAACGTGCAGCGTGAAGATTTAAATGCCATTGAAGAAGCTAGTGGTTTTGATTTATTAATTGAAAAATTTGGGTACACTCAAGAAAAGCTATCAGAGATGATAGGCAAAAGTAGAGTTTATATTACTAATACACTCCGACTTAAAAAGCTGCCGCAAAAGATTAAAGATTTAGTTATATCAGGTTCATTAACAGCAGGACACGCAAGAAGTTTAATAGATGCGGAAAATAATGTTAAATTAGCTAGTACAATTATTAAAAAAAATCTTACCGTTCGTCAGACCGAAAATTTAGTTAAATCTGGTAAAATTAAAAAATTTTCTAAAAAAAAATCTAAAGATACAAATATTTTAGACCTACAAGATAAAATTTCATTAAAAACAGGCATGTCTGTAAATATTAATAATTCTAAAAGTAATAGAGGTGTAATATCATTTAAATATAAAAGTTTGGATCAGTTAGAGAGATTGGTAAAAATTATAAAATCAAATTTTTAATTATACACTTTTAGAGCAAGTATCTAAAAGAAATTTACTAAAAATTATATTTGATATGTTGTAGTGTTCTTTACATTTAAGTTCTACGTTGTAGATTTCTTTTAATAGATTTAGTAATTCTGATTTTTTCCACTTTTTTAACTGCATTGTTATTTCGTTCTTTTCTTTCCAAAATATTGGTGGTTTAAAATTGTTTATTTTTTTATTAATGTCTGTCTCATCCTCGTTATAATCAAGTATTTCGATTAGCTTTTTAACTTTAAATCTAATTGCTGGAATAAGTTCGTTATAATAACCAGACGCATTATATATATCATTTAAAGCTTTATTAAGTTTTTTAGAATTTCCTGAGATAACGATATTTGCAATTTCAAAATTATCATATGTATTTGTTGCATTAAATATATCAAACAGGATATCATCCCCTATTACATTTGTTTCTGTTTTTATTATAGACAACTTTTTAATTCCTTCATTTATGTCATTCCTATTTAGATTTTTGTCTATCAAAATTTTTTGTATTGTATCGTAATTAATCTTAATTCCATTTTCGTACAGTTTTGTTTTTAGTAAGTTTTGTATTTGAGTATCCTCATCTTCATAGCAAGCCGCGCTGGCACAAAGTTTTGAGTTTTCAAAAAAACTCCTAATTTTAGATCCTTTTTTAAGATATTTTGATGTTAAAATTATATACTTACTAAAACTCTTTAGGTTATCTTCGTTTATAAATTTTGTGATTTTATCGCTTATATCTTTAATTACAAAAACTTCTTTTTCATTAAACAGATTCTCACTAAAAATAAAATTTATAATATCTGGATTTTTTTTTAATTCTTCTTCGCGGTATACTTTTATTGAATAACCATTTTTTTTATAATCAATCAATAATTCGTCCTCTATCTCTTTTTTTAGTGATAAATTTTCACCGTGTAGAATGATGCATTTGTATTTGAAGATATTTTTCTTAATTTCGGAACTTCTAATAATCACTTGTTTCTTATACTAAAAAATTGAATGTCTAATTTTATTTTATTTGCAATCTCACTCACTAGATTATTCTTTGCACTTTCTATAGTATCTAAGTTGTCTGATAGGCTATCTCCAATCTTCACAACCTTTTTTGCTGTAAAACCCTTTGTATAAATTGACTTTTTTGCTTTAAATATTTCAATAGTAGAATTAAGATAAATATCTTTTGACTCTACCTCTCCTGATGATTTTTTGCTTAACGCTGCAATGTTGCTAGATGTTGTTATAGAAATTTCGTAATTAGAAGATAATCTTTCTCGGAGATTAATTTTTGATTTTATAATAAAATTTAAATTATTATCACCTGAATATGATATCTCTTTAAAAAAGATCTCTTGCCCACTTTCTTTCACAAGTGACTGATAACCACATGAACTAAGAACTAAGCATAAGAGAAAAAGAGCAGTTTTTTTGATCATTTTACAACTAAATTTACTAATTTGTTTTTGATATAAATTTTCTTCAATATCACTTTATCATCTGTAAATTTTTTAACATTAGTTATTTGTAGGCATTCTTTAATTATTTTTTCCTCTTTTTCGTTAGTTTTGACTTCTATCATGGCTCTTTTTTTACCATTTATTTGTATAACTATATTAATTTTATCTTCTTTAATGAGTTTTTCATCATGTTCAGGCCATTTTTGATCATGTGCTATTGAACCAGTATTAATTTTTTCAAGACATTCAGAAGCAATATGAGGAATAAAAGGGCATATTAAGGTTAAAAATTTTGCAAATAATTTCTGTAAGTAAATTTTATCTTTATTTTTGTCATGAAGTATTTTGCTTAAAATATTTATAAATTCGTAAAATTTCGCAACCGCTACATTAAAGTGAAAACTCTCAATTGCTAAAGTAACATCTTTAATTAGCTTATTTATAGATTTGTCCAAAATATTTTTTGTTTCATCATTCATTTTCGTTTTAGGATCTAAATTATTTATTGTTTCTGAAATACTCCATATTTTTTGCACAAATTTATATGATCCACTTATACCTTCATCACTCCATTGAATGTCTCTTTCAGGTGGACTATCCGATAGCATAAACCATCTTACAGAGTCTGCTCCGTATTGCTTTATTACAGTCTCTGGATCAACAACATTTTTCTTAGATTTTGACATTGACTCTGATGGTCCTTCAAATACTTCTTCACCACTATTTTTATCTAAAACCCTGCCATTTTCTAAAACGACATCTTCCGGAAAAATCCAATCACCTTTTTTATTTTTATAAGTTTTGTGACAAACCATACCTTGTGTAAATAAACCTTGAAATGGTTCCTTAATTTCATAATCTGATCCAAGACTAATAGCTCTTGAAAAAAATCGGGAATATAACAAATGAAGAATTGCATGCTCTACACCACCGATATATTGATCGACTGGCATCCAGTATTTTACATCGTCTATATCATAACCAGTATTTTTGTTATCATGTGAACAAAATCTAAGAAAATACCAAGATGAGTCTACAAACGTGTCCAAAGTGTCAGTTTCTCTGATTGCTTTCATTCCTGTTTCAGGACATTTTGTAAATTTCCAAGTAGGGTGATTTTCTAGAGGATTTCCCGGCTTAGTTAAATCTATATCTTCTGGAAGTTTAATTGGTAGCTCGCTATCAGGAACCGTTAGAATTTTACCGTCTTCTCTATATAAAATTGGGATAGGGCAACCCCAATATCTTTGCCTTGATATTCCCCAATCTCTAAGCCGAAATATTGTCTGACCGCGTCCTTGTTCCATTTTCTCAAGTCTTCTAATCACTTCAATTTTCCCTTCTTCAATTTTTAAACCATTTAAGAAATCTGAATTAATAATTTGACCATCACCGACATATGCCTCGTCACTTACTTTGAATTCTTTATGGGTCTTATCTTTAGGTAAAATTACTGGTATTACTGCCAAATTATACTTATTAGCAAAGTCCAAGTCTCTTTGATCATGTCCAGGACAACCAAAAATTGCTCCAGTTCCATATTCCATAAGTACAAAATTAGCTACATAAACAGGTATTTTTTTATTTTTAATAAACGGATGCTCTGCTTCAAAACTTGTTTTATAACCAATTTTTTCTGTTTTTGCTAAACTCTCTTCGGTATTTCCAGTTTTATAACAATCGTCTTTAAATTTTTGAAACGCCTCATCTTTAGCAATTTCTTTACATAAAGGATGATCGACAGCAATAGCTATAAACGATGCTCCGAATATTGTATCTGGCCTAGTTGTAAAAACTTTTAATTGATTTTCTGATTTACTATTTTTTATCTTAAATATAATTTCACAACCTGTTGATTTACCAATCCAATTCTTCTGCATTAATTTGACTTTTTCAGGCCAGCTTTTTAATTCACTTAATGAAGCATCAAGATCTTCGGAAAAATTGGTAATTTTAAAAAACCATTGAGAAAGCTCTTTCTGGACAACATCTGCTCCAGACCTCCAACCTTTACCATCTATTACCTGCTCATTAGCTAAAACAGTATTATCAATTGGATCCCAATTTACTAAACTCTCTTTTTTGTAAACTAAGTCTTTATTAAATAAGTCAATAAAATATCTTTGCTGGTGTTTGTAGTATTTTTCATCGCAAGTTGATATTTCTCTTTCCCAATCTATAGAAAAACCTAATGATTTAAGTTGATTTTTCATAGTTCTAATATTCTGGTTTGTCCAATTACTTGGATGCAAATTATTTTGAATAGCTGCATTCTCAGCAGGCATTCCAAAAGAATCCCAGCCCATAGGGTGTAATACATTGAAACCCTTAAGCCTCTTGTAATTAGCAATAACATCTCCAAGAGTGTAGTTTCTCACGTGACCCATATGTATTTTGCCGGATGGATACGGGAACATTTCAAGACAATAATATTTCTTTTTATTTTTATTTTTAGTGGCTTTAAAAGTTTTTTTTTGATCCCAAATTTTATGCCATTTCTTATCGATCACTAAATGGTTAAATTTTTCAATATTCATAAGAATTTAATTTACTTACTTTAAGGTTTACGTGCAATTAAATTTAGTACATTTAAGAAACGACTATTTATTTTTTTCTCAAGTATACCAATAGACCCTATGCCCTTAATGTTATGAGATATTATATATTTAAATTTTTTTTCATTTATCCCACCTAAAGCGAAAATTTCAGCTTTATTTTTATAAAGTCTTCTTAAGTTATTGAATTTATGAACATCCAATATTTTGGATTTTTTATACTCTTTTGTTTTGAATATAGGTGATAAAAATATTTTTTTACATCCTTGCTTAATCTTTTGATTTATTTCAATGGAACTATGAGCTGAACCAATGATATCAATTTTTGGATTTGAGACTGCGTACATTTTTTTATTAAAACTTGGAATATAAAATCCATTTGCTCCTATTTGAACGGCAAACTTGTAGTTATTTGCAATAAAAAATTTAAAACCTTTCATTTTACAGATTTTGTGTATTTCAAAGGCATTCTTTTCGTAAGATTTTCTTTCATAATTTCTATATATTATCGAAATATTTTTGAGCTTTTGGAGATTTAATTTTTGAATTTCATTTAAATCCCTAATATAAAAAAATATATTAATCATAAATATGAACATAATACAAAATTTTAAAAATATAAAAGACGAATTATTGTCGTTAGGTTATAATCCTAAAATTGTAGCTGTATCTAAGACTTTTTCAATAGATCATATTAGACCTTTAATAGAATTCGGACATAGAATATTTGGTGAAAATAAAGTTCAGGAAGCACAAAAAAAATGGACAAAAATTAAACAAAATATCCCAGATATTGAGTTACATCTAATTGGTTCTCTTCAAAGGAACAAAGCTGATGATGCAGTTAAATTATTTGATTATATTCATTCTTTAGATTCTGAAAAACTTGTTACAGCACTTATTAAATCTGAAAAAAAATTAAATCTTAAAAGAAAATACTTTATTCAAATAAATATAGGAGGCGAAATTCAGAAGTCTGGTATTGATAGTAATAATTTATTGGATCTTTTAAAATTTATTGACGGTCAATTAGATGTAGTTGGTTTAATGTGTATCCCTCCTTTCGATCAGGATCCAGAAAATCATTTTAAAAACTTAAAATCTTTAGCTGATGAAAATAACTTATCAAAGCTAAGCATGGGTATGACAGCTGATTATGTAAAAGCATGCAAGTATAATGCACACTACATAAGAGTTGGTAGTAAGATATTTGGAGCTAGAAAGTAATCTTTATCTTTGTTTTTAAATCAATTTTTTTCAATAAATTTTTCAAATTTTTAACATTAAGAGCTACACAACCTTTTGTAGGGCTATAGTTTTTTCTTGCGATGTGAATAAATATTGCACTGCCTCTATTTTTTTTAACTCGAGTAGAATTGTATTTGACGAACACGACAATGTCGTAGAGATGATCTTTTCTCATTAAAGTCTCTTTAGACCTTTTAGTAAAAATAAGCTTATTATAATATTTACTTCTTGGATTGTCACACCAAGCCATACCTTTTTTTATTTCTATTTTTTTTAATTTTGTTTTTATTTTAACTCTATCGCTTCTGTAAAATACTGGGCCAAGCCCAAAAGTACCATGAGGAGTGCACATATCACCCTCACGTTTTTTTTTGGTAATACCTTTTTTACCTAAAGCACATTTGTAGTGCTTTTTGTTGTGAATAAGCCAACCTTTACTATTTACTAAAATCATTTAATTAATATTTTCATGATATGCAGAATTACTCAATAGTTACTGTTGGATCCCCAATATTTTTTGAATGCTTGAAAGAGCAAAAAATAGAGTATAATTTACAAAATTTAAGTTCTTTTAAACAAGTAAAGGAAATACTCAAGTCACCTTTAATTGATATTTATATTTTTTTATTTTTTGTCGATAATATTGAGAAACTTAACGTTAAAGAATTAAAAAAAATTAGGTATCCTAAATTTTTTTTTTCAAAAAGTAATGATCAGTTAAAGCTATTAAAAAAAAACAATGTAATGAGTAATTTTTTTCAGCTTCCAATCAATTATCCTGATATGGAAAAAATAATAAAGTTATCCATTATGAAATATAAATTTCTTTTTCAGTCGCAGATTAAAATTGGAAGTTATGTTATTGATAAGAACACAAAATTACTAATCAAAAGTAATAAAAATATCAAATTGACTGAAAAAGAAATTGAAATTTTATTTTTCTTATCAGGTAGAGAGGATGGCTCATCTAAAAAAGAAGTATCTCAAGGTGTAAATATTGACGCGCATACTTATGAGACACATTTGTATAGATTGAGACAAAAAATCCATAAAAAATTCAACGATAAGCATTTAATTTATTTAGAAAATAGTAAATATTACCTTAAGAATGAATAAACTTTTTGTAATTCTTGGTAATCAATTATTTGATCCAAAATTTTTGAAAAAATACCAAAATCATACTTTTTTCATGGCCGAGGATTATGGCTTATGTACATTTCAAAAACATCACAAGCAGAAGATAGTTTTTTTTCTGTCTGCTATGAGGTCCTATTTAGATGAATTAAAAAAAAATAAACT
>CESP01090629.1_pt1 | contig 19669 bp, 33 predicted proteins | sample 531211 | NCBI WGS metagenome assembly CESP01 (sample SAMEA2622074, study PRJEB7988) | marine metagenome | biome: marine biome (ENVO:00000447); feature: surface water layer (ENVO:00002042); material: "saline water (ENVO:00002010), including plankton (ENVO:xxxxxxxx)" | depth 5 m | reverse complement strand
AGCAGCCCCAGAGACACCGAAAGAAGCAGCAGCAGAAGAGGATAAAGATGCCTAAGACAGAAGCTAAATCAACTTCGTCTAAAAAAAGCACACCAAAGCTTCCAACAGAGGTATTTGGTATTGAATTTAATTCATCCCTTGTGCACCAAGCCCTAACCAGCTATCTTTCAAGCCAAAGACAGGGTTCAGTATTACTGAAAAATCGTTCTGCTGTGAGGGGTGGAGGGAAGAAACCATTTAAGCAAAAAGGTACTGGTCGAGCTAGAGCCGGAACGATCAGAAGCCCTATTTGGGTTGGAGGTGGCGCAACTTTTGCAAATGTTAAAAATTACGAAAAAAAGATTAATAAAAAAATGGCAAAGAAAGCATTAGCTTCAATTCTCTCAAAGTTCAAGGCAGAGAAAAGACTTCAGCTTGTAGAAGATGTATCTTTCAAAGAGCCAAAGACAAAACTAGCTGAAAAATATTTTGAAAAATCTGGATTATCCTCTGCATTGCTGATCACAAATGATGCCGATGAAAATACTATGTTGGCGATTAGAAATTTGAAAAATTTTTCTTTCTTAGATGCATCTGAAATAAACCCATATGATCTTATCAAAGCTGAAAATATTCTTGTCTCATATTCTTCAGTGCCTGTATTAAAGGAGCTATTAAATGTTAAGTGAAAAAGCATATACAACAATAAAGAGTCCAGTTGTTAGTGAGAAGTCAGCTATACAAAAAAGTAATGGAAATACTTATGTCTTTAAGGTAGATGCAAGCGCTAATAAAAAGCAAATTTCATCTTCAATAGAAGATATCTTTGGTGTAAAAGTAAAGTCTGTTCGAGTCCTCAATACAAAATTTAAGAATAAACGCAATCGATTTGGAAAATATAAAACTAGTACTTTCAAGAAAGCATATGTTTCCTTGGAAGATGGTAAAGAAATTAATCTGGAGAATCCTTTTAAATAATGGCTATAATCAAAGCAAAACCAACCTCTCCAGGTAGACGTTTTAGGGTTCAGATAAGTTCAGAGCTTCACAAAGGTCGGCCTGAAAGAAAATTGGTGGAGTCAAAAAATAAAATTTCTGGAAGAAATAATAATGGTCGCATCACTGTACGACACAAAGGTGGTGGCCATAAAAGACTTTATAGAATTATTGATTTCAAAAGGAATAAATTTGATGTTGAAGCTAAAGTTGTAAGGATAGAATATGACCCAAACAGGTCTGCCAACATTGCGTTAATAGAGTATAAAGACGGAGAAAGATCTTATATTATTGCTCCAAAAAATCTAACAGATAAATCTAAAGTGATTTCTAGTGATAAAGCTCCTGTTAAACCAGGAAATAGTTTGCCACTGTTTCAAATTCCACAAGGAACAGAAGTACATTGTGTTGAAATGCGCCCAGGGAAAGGAGCTCAATTAGTCAGATCAGCAGGCACCACTGCAAGATTAGTTGCAAAAGAAGGAAAATATGCAACTTTGAGACTTAGTTCTGGTGAAATGAGAAAAATACTTCTCTCATGTAGAGCCACTATTGGAGTGATTTCTAATGAACAGCATAATTTAAGATCTTTGGGAAAAGCAGGTGCTAAGCGCTGGAGAGGAGTTAGGCCAACCGTTAGAGGTGTTGCCATGAATCCAGTTGATCACCCACATGGTGGTGGAGAAGGGAAAACCTCAGGAGGTAGAAATCCAGTCTCCCCGTGGGGAACCCCTACTAAAGGTTTCAGGACAAGAAAACCAAAACCAAGTGACAAGCTTATTGTTAAAAGGAGATATAAATAATGGCAAGATCCAATAAAAAAGGACCTTTCGTAGATATCTCACTTGAGAAAAAAGTGATAAAAGCAAAGGAAACAAATGATAGAAAACCGATCAAAACATGGTCGAGAGCTTCAATGATCACACCGGACATGGTCGGGCTAACTATAGCTGTTCATAATGGAAGACAGCATATTCCAGTTTTTGTTAGAGAGGACATGGTTGGTCAAAAACTGGGTGAATTTTCAATAACAAGAACATTTAAGCTCCATTCTGGAGATAGGAAGGTAACAAAGGTATAAAAATGGAAGTAAGAGCGTATTTAAAGGGTGCAAGACTATCTCCACAAAAAGCTGGCTTGGTTGCAGATCAAGTTAGAGGTCTGGATGTAGAGAATGCATTAGATGTTCTTAATTTTTCAAAAAAGAAAGGTGCCGAAATTATAAAAAAAGTATTAAACTCTGCTATCTCAAATGCAGAAAATAATGAGAATGCTGATATTGATAACCTTAAGATTAAATCAATCATAGTAAACAAAGGTTTTGTAATGAAAAGAATTAAAATTAGAGCAAGAGGCAGAGCAGATAGAATTAAAAAGCCTTTTTGTAATATAGAAATTCTATTGTCTGAAAAAAAAGTGGAGGCTGATAATGGGCCAGAAAGTTAATCCAGTCGGTTTTAGATTAGGTACTAGTCGAGATCATGATTCTGTATGGTATGCAAAATCTAAAGACTACTCAAAATTAGTTCTTGAGGATATTAAGGTTAGAGAAAGGATCAAAGAGATTCTTCCTCAAGCACCTATAAGCTCAGTATCTATTAGAAGAACAATGGAAGAGATAATAGTCGATATCAATACCTCAAGACCTGGAATAGTTATAGGTAAAAAAGGTGAAGAAATCGAAAAAATTAAAAGAGAACTCAAAAAAATTATCAAGCAAGATGTAAAGCTGAATGTTAAAGAAATTAAACAGCCTGACTTAGACGCACAACTAGTTTCTGCCTCAGTCACCCAACAACTTGAAAAAAGAATCATGTTTAGAAAAGCTATGAAAAGAGCTGTTCAAAATACGATGAGACAGGGAGCAAAAGGGATTCGGATTGAGGTGTCTGGGCGTCTAAACGGAGCTGAAATTGCTCGATCAGAGTGGTACAGAGAAGGACGTGTACCGCTACACACAATTAAAGCTGACATTGACTATGCAACAAGCGAAGCATTAACAACATATGGAATTATAGGTGTGAAAGTTTGGATCTACAGAGGGGATAAATAATGCTGCAACCAAAGAAAACAAAATTTCGAAAACAGATGAAAGGAAGAAACAATGGCTATGCTTCTGCAGGTTCAAGTGTTTCATTTGGAGATTTTGGATTAAAAGCCACATCACATGGAATGCTTACGTCAAGACAAATTGAAGCAGCTAGAAGAGCGCTTGTTAGATATATCAAAAGAGGTGGAAAAGTATGGATTAGAGTTTTTCCAGATAAACCAATTACAAAAAAACCCCTGGAAACAAGACAAGGAAAAGGAAAAGGAAATGTAGAGTATTGGGCTAGCCCAATAAAACCCGGAAAGATTATATATGAAGTTGCAGGAGTCACTGAAGAAGATGCTAAAAGAGCATTCGAATTGGCCGGAGCAAAACTACCAATGGGAACAACTTTTGTCAAAAGAGGAACAAATGCCTAAGAAAAAAGGAAAAGATTACAAATCGATGAATCAGGAATCACTAAAAAAAGAGCTATTAGCTCAGCGAAAATTATTGTTTGAAAGTAATTTCAAACATAAAATGGGCCAACTCAAAGAAAGTCACCTTCTTAGGGAAACAAGAAAGAACATAGCAAGAATTAAAACGGAGATAGAAACTAATGGCGGGTAGAACACTTCAAGGCACTGTAACGAGTAATAGTATGAACAAAACTATCGTGGTAACAGTTGGAAGAAGAACAAAGCATCCTAAATACGGCAAATATATTAATTTGTCGTCAAAATATCATGTACATGATGAGAAGGAAGTTTCTAAAGAAGGTGACTTAGTAATAATCCAAGAGTGTAGGCCGTTGTCTAAAACTAAAAGCTGGAAACTATTAGAGGTTATTAAGAAAGAGGTTAACAAATGATTCAGACACAAAGCATGCTTAATGTTGCTGATAATAGCGGAGCACGTTCTGTTATGTGTATAAAAGTTCTTGGTGGTTCAAAAAGAAGGACAGCAAATATTGGCGATGTTATTAAGGTAGCAGTGAAAGAAGCCTTACCACAAAGCAAAATAAAAAAAGGCTCAGTGATGAACGCTTTAATAGTCCGAAGCCGGTCTGGCGTGAGAAGGTCCGACGGCTCAAAAATTGGATTCGACGAAAATGCAGTAGTTTTACTAAATAGTAATAGAGACCCTGTTGCAACACGAATCTTTGGTCCAGTAACGAGAGAATTACGTTCAGCAAAATATATGAAAGTAGTTTCGTTAGCTCCGGAGGTTCTGTAATGAAAAGCAAGAATACAAAACTAAGAGAAGGAGATGAAGTCATAATAATCGCAGGCAAAGAAAGAGGTAAAAGAGGTAATATCAAAAAGATTAGTGGAAACAGATGTATTGTAAATGATCTTAACCTTTCAAAAAGACACACTAGACCAAACCCTCAGCTAGGCATTACTGGTGGAATCGTTGAAAAAGAGATGCCAATAGAAATATCAAATTTAATGATTTGGAATAGTGCAGCAAAAAAAAGAGACAAAATTGGATTTAAGGACGATAAAGGAAAAAAAATTAGAATATTTAGATCATCAGGGAAGGAAATCAAATGATTAACTTTAAAGAAAAGTATATAAAAGAAATAGCCCCAGCTTTAAAAGATAAGCTTGGCTTTAAATCTATTATGGAAGTACCAAAACTTCAGAAAATTACCATTAATATGGGTGTTGGTGAAGCCTCAAAAGAAAAAGGGGTATTAGAGAATGCGCTAAAAGATTTAGAGGCTATTTCTGGCCAAAAACCCGTTGTCACAAAAGCAAGAAAAGCTGTTTCAACATTTAAAATTAGAGAACAATACCCAATAGGTTGCAAGGTAACGTTACGAGGAAGTAAAATGTATGACTTTTTTGAAAGACTCATAAATTTAGCAATACCTAGAGAAAAGGATTTTAGGGGTTTAAATCCAAAATCCTTTGACGGCAAGGGAAATTATAATCTAGGGATTAAAGAGCAAATTATTTTTCCGGAAATTGATTATGACAAAGTGGACAAGTTAAGAGGGATGGATATAGCAATTACTACTTCTGCATCAGGAGACAATGAAGCTCAAGAGCTTCTTGCTGGATTTAATTTCCCATTTAGAGGTAAAAATGGCTAGAAAATCATTAGTTGAAAGAGAAAAACTTAAGATCAAGCTTGTTGATAAGTTTGCTCAAAAAAGATCGTCTTTAAAAGAAGCTCAGAGAAAAGCAACTACTTTTGAAGAGAGGATGGATGCACAAAGAGAATTGCAAAAACTTCCAAGAAGATCAAATCCAAATAGGGTGGTTAGACGATGTGCTTTGACAGGAAGACCTAAAGGAGTATACAGAAAGTTTGGGCTAAGTAGATCAAAGCTACGAGAACTTGCAATGTCAGGCAAACTTCCTGGAGTGAAAAAATCAAGTTGGTAAAATTATGACAGATCCTGTAGCAGACTTACTTACACGTATCAGAAATGCTCTCCTAAGAAGAAAAGAGAGTGTAAGTGCGCCTCATTCAAAGCTAAAACATGAATTGCTAAAACTTCTTGTCAAAGAGGGTTTTATTAGTGGAGTTAAGAAAGTTAAAAGAGATTTTGCTGAGTTAGATGTATCTCTTAAATACGTAAATGAAGAATCAGCAATAAGAGAGATTCAAAGAGAATCAAAACCAGGCCTAAGGAAATATGTTAGCTACAAAGACATAAAGCCTTATAAGGGAGGACTTGGCATTAGAATTTTATCAACCAGCAAAGGCTTAAGAACAGATAAGCAAGCTATTAAAGACCAGCTTGGCGGCGAAATAATATGTAGGGTGTTTTAGTATGTCAAGAATTGCAAAAGATCCCGTAAATATCCCATCTGGAGTAACAGCATCTCAGAATGCGTCAATCCTATTGCTTAAAGGCCCTAAAGGGGAAATGAGTTTAAATGTTAACCAGAATGTAAGTTTAGAAATTTCTGAAAAATCAATTCAAGTTTTATGGGTTGGCGATGACAATAAAGCTATTGCAGGTACCATGAGAGCCCTAATAGCCAATAATGTTCATGGAGTAAGTGAGGGCTTCACCAAGAACATAAAACTTAATGGTGTAGGATATAGGGCAAAAGTTCAAGGTAAGCAGCTAGTCCTTACATTAGGATACTCTCATCCAGTTGAATATTCTTTACCAGATCAGGTTGAAGCAAAATCAGAGAATCAAACAGAATTTAATCTCACATCAATAGATAAACAAATCTTAGGGCAAGTATGTTCAGAAATAAGAGCATTTAGACCACCTGAGCCCTACAAAGGAAAAGGCATATTCATTGACAACGAGCATGTTGTAAGAAAAGAAAGGAAAAAAGCTGCAACAGCTTAATAAAAATTATGACTAAAGAAAAAGAAAGAGCTAGAAGGTCAAGAAAACAACGAGCGTTACTTCAAAAGCGAGGACTGCTAAGGCTTTGTGTATTTAGATCTTCAAATAACATTACAGCTCAATTAATTGATTCATCAAATGGAAACGTTCTAGCATCAGCGTCGTCTTTACAAAAGGAACTTAAAGTAAAAACAGGCGGAAATATAGATGCAGCAAAAAAAGTTGGTAGTGAAATTGCAAAAAAAATAATCGGATTAGGTCATAAAAAAGTGTCTTTTGATCGTTCAGGTTATAGATTTCATGGCAGGGTGAAAGCGCTTGCTGATGGAGCAAGAGAGGGAGGCTTAGATTTCTAATGGATAATAAAAATATGCAGGATCAACAAGATTCGCTGGTTGAAAAGCTTGTACAAGTGAACAGAGTCGCTAAAACAGTCAAAGGTGGACGAGTGATGTCTTTCACCGCACTTACAGTAGTAGGCGATGGAAATGGAAAAGTTGGTTACGGTAGAGGAAAAGCAAAAGAAGTCCCAGTTGCAATACAAAAAGCACTAGATGAAGCAAAGCGAAGTTTAGTGAATGTAAATTTAAATGGAAACACCCTATGGTACGCAGTTACAGAGAAAAGCTCAGCTACTAAAGTCTACATGCAGCCTGCATCTGAGGGTACGGGTATTATCGCAGGCGGAGCAATGAGAGCTGTTTTAGAACTAGTGGGCATTAAGAATGTTTTAGCAAAGTGCTACGGTTCGACAAACCCTATTAATGTCGTTAGAGCAACAATAAATGGGTTATCTAAAATGGAATCACCCGATCAAGTTAAAGAGCGAAGAAGTTAGATGGCAAAATTAAAGGTAACACAATTAAAAAGCCTGATTGGCAGAAAAAAGAATCATAGACTTTCAATTAAAGGTCTTGGGCTTAAAGGTATTGGCGACTTCAGCATAGTTGAAGATACTCCTTCTAACAGGGGAATGATTAATCAAGTTAACTACATGGTATCAATTGAGGAAGTAAAATAATTATGGATAAATTAACTTTAAACAATATCAATGATAATTTTTCTAGGAAAGATAGAAAACGCGTAGGAAGAGGAACAGGATCAGGAGTTGGAAAAACTGCTGGGAGAGGACATAAAGGTCAAAAATCGAGAACTGGTGGAAACATCAGGCCAGGATTTGAAGGAGGCCAAATGCCATTACAAATGAGAGTTCCAAAATTTGGGTTTACATCCAGAGTATCAAGAGTTTCAGAGAGTATAAATGTAAAAAAACTAGAAGGCGTAAAAAAGATTGATTTAGCCAACCTCAAAAAAATGGGAATCATCAAAAAAAGTACAAAAAAAGTAAAAATTTTTGGAGAGGGAAAGCTAGCTGGAAAAATTAATGATGAAAGTATACGAGTTTCAAAAGGAGTCATAATTGAGTAATTCAATGTCAGAGCTTTGGAGCAGGTTGGGTTTTCTTGCTTTTGCATTAATTATTTACAGGCTTGGAACACATATTCCAATTCCGGGGATAAATCCTGAACAAGTGGCTGCACTTTTCCAGCAAAGCCAAGGAACAATATTGCAATACTTTAATCTTTTCTCAGGTGGAGCCTTGGAAAGAATGAGTATATTTGCTTTAAGTGTTGTTCCCTACATATCTTCAGCAATTGTGATGCAGTTATTTTCAAACTCTCTTCCATATTTACAAGAATTAAAGAAAGATGGACAAGCAGGCAGAAATAAGATTACACAATATACTAGGTATGGAACTGTAGTATTTGCATTGGTTCAATCAACAGCTCTTACAGTTACGCTTCAGTCAGCAGGTTTAATTGACGCTGGCAGCATATTTTCAGCTGTAGTAGCAGTATTATCTATCGTCACAGGTACAGTTTTCTTAATGTGGCTGGGTGAACAAATTACCGAAAGAGGAATAGGAAATGGGATATCTCTGCTTATCGCAACAAGCATAATTGTTGGCGTTCCCAGGGCATTTGGTCAAGCTCTAGAACAAGCTCAACAAGGTGATCTTAACTATTTACTATTAATTGTTTTAGGTATTCTCTCAGTAGTAATTGTTGCGTTTGTAGTATTTGTAGAAAATGCACAAAGAAAAATTACAGTAAATTATGCTCAAAGAAACCAAGTTAGAGGAATGATTCAGGCTCCATCAAGTTTTCTGCCACTAAAACTAAATATGTCAGGAGTAATACCAGCAATCTTTGCAAGCACATTTCTATTATTTCCTGCATCTTTGTCATCTTGGTTTGGAAGTGTCGACGGACTTGGCGGGCTACAAGAATTTTCATTATATCTGAATCCTGGCCAGCCACTGTACATATTAATATTTGTAATATTGATTGTATCGTTTTGTTATATTTGGCTAGCCTTAACATTCAGCTCAAATGATATTGCTGATAATCTTAAGAGAGGCGGAGCATTTATTCCAGGAATAAGACCAGGTGAGCAAACAGCTAGCTTTATTGATCTAATACTTTCAAGATTAACTGTTTTTGGAGCTTTTTACCTATCTTTGGTATGTATTCTACCATTGTTATTAATAAACAGTTTTGGGATATCTTTCTATCTTGGTGGAACATCGGTTTTAATAGTGGTCGTAGTTCTTTTAGATTTGCAAAGACAAATACAATCATATGTTATGAGCGAACAATATGCATCTATCTTAAAAAATGCTAATATGGCGGGCTCTAAAAAGAGTAGAAGAAGATGAAGGTAAGATCATCAATAAAAAGGATCTGCAAGGATTGTAAGATCGTTAAAAGAAATGGAACTTTGTTTGTCATCTGTCAAAATAAAAGACACAAACAAAGGCAAGGATAATTATGGCTAGAGTAGGTGGAATTAACATACCAGATAATAAACACGTAGATGTTTCTTTAACCCATATTTTTGGGGTTGGCCGAAAAACTGCTCAAGAAATATGTGTAAAGTTAAAGATTAAATTCGACCAAAAAGTTTCAAATTTAACGGAAGTTGATTTAGACAACATAAGGGATGAGCTTAAAAATTATCAAATAGAAGGTGATCTAAGAAGAGACATAAATTTTAATATTAAACGTTTAATGGATTTGGGTTGCTATAGAGGTATAAGACACAGGAAAAACTTACCTCTCAGAGGCCAGCGTACAAAAACTAATGCAAGAACAAGAAAAGGTCCAAGGAAACCAATTAGAGCTTAATGGCGGGTAAGAAAAAAACAAAAAGAATAGTTACAGATGGAATTGCACATATTAATGCTTCCTTTAACAATACCATTGTCATGATTACCGACATGGGGGGCAATGCAGTCTGTTGGGCGACTTCTGGAGGACAGGGTTTCAAAGGATCAAGAAAAAGTACTCCTTTCGCAGCGCAAATTGCTGCTGAAAGAGCTGGAACAATGGCTAAAGATATGGGAATGATAAATGTAGAGGTAAGAGTCAAAGGTCCCGGGGCAGGAAGAGAGTCATCAATTAGGGCATTAAATGGCTGTGGGCTACGAATAAATAAGATTACTGATGTGACACCCCTGCCTCACAATGGTTGTAGACCACCAAAAAAGAGGAGAGTTTAATGGCAAGATATCGAGGACCAAGATTACGCTTATCCAGACGAGAAGGGACAGATTTAATGTTAACCACTGGAACTAGATCAATAGAATCAAAATGTAAATTTGAGAAAAAGCCTGGAAATGCTATGACAAGGGGCAGGCTATCTGATTATGGAACGCAGCTGAGGGAGAAACAAAAAGTTAAAAGATTATATGGCTTGCTCGAAAGACAGTTTAGGAATTACTATCTTAAAGCTGCAAAAGCACAAGGTAACACAGGTGAGAATTTATTGAATCTTCTTGAATCAAGACTAGATAATGTAGTCTACAGAATGGGTTTTGCAGTAACTAGAGCTGAAGCAAGACAAATAGTCACGCATAAATCTGTAGAAGTAAATGCAAAAGCTGTAAATATACCCTCTTTCAGTGTGAAGCCTGAAGATGAGATCTCAATAAGAGACAAAAGCAAAGAACAACTTAGAATTAAGGCCGCAACTCAACTTGCTAAGAACAAAGATAAGCTGAGCTGGATGGAAGTAAACCTTGATGATATGAAAGGAAAGTTTTTGAACTATCCAGATAGATCAGAGCTAAGCTCTGAGATAAATGAAAATTTAATAATTGAGTTGTACTCAAAATAAAAGAGGAAAATATGGAAGATAAATTAAACGTTTTAGCCCCTGAGGTTATAAAGGTAGATGAAGTTGATAAAAATAACTTAAGAGTTGTTTTAGAGCCCTTTGAAAGAGGATTTGGTTACACTATTGGCCACAGCCTTAGAAGAATAATGCTTTCCTATATGCCAGGAGCTGCTGTAACAGAAGCAAAGATAGAGGGCATTTCTCACGAATATGGAACTATAGAGGGCGTTAAAGAAGATATTCTTGATATCTTGTTAAACTTAAAGGATCTTGCAATCAAACTTGATGGAATTACTGAGGCAGAGATTAAGCTAAACATAAAAACACCAAAAACTGTCACAGCTTCTGACTTAGAGCTCCCAGCAGGAGTTGAAGTAATGGATGCCAACCATGTAATTGCTACATTAGTTGAACCAAAAAAACTGATAATGACTTTGAAGGTACAAAGAGGGATTGGTTACGTTCCTGCTGAAAGTAAAAAAGATAAGAATATAGATTCTTTACACTTAGATGCCATATATTCACCAGTAAAGAAGGTGAATTACAAGGTTGAAAACGCCAGAGTAGAGAATAGAACTGACCTAGATAAACTTATATTAGATCTTGAAACTGATGGAACAATTGATGCAAAGCAGGCGGTTAAGTATGCTGCGACTATAATGCAACACCAACTATCTGTATTTGTCGATGAAGAATTAGTTTCTAGGAAGGAAAAGCGAAAAGACAAATATGATTTTGATCCACTACTTCTTAGATCAATTGAAGAACTAGAATTGACGGTGAGATCTACAAACTGCCTGAAAGCAGAAAACATTTTCTTAATCGGTGATCTTATTCAACGGTCAGAAATGGACTTGCTTAAGACACCAAACCTAGGAAAAAAATCCTTGAATGAAATTAAAGATGAATTGGCTTCTAGAGGTCTTTCCATGGGAACAGTACTGAAAAATTGGCCACCTATGTAATATGAGACATAAGAAAGTAAGCAGAAGGTTTAGCAGAACATCATCACATCGTATGGCGATGATGAGGAATTTAGCCATATCATTAATTGAGCATGAAATCATTAAGACAACAGTTGAAAAGGCCAAAGAACTAAGACGATTTCTTGAACCTTTGATAACAAAATCTAAAACTGATAATTTACATTCCAGAAGAGTTGTAATGTCAAAATTAAACTCAAAGGATGCTGTGAGAAAATTATTTAGTAGTCTGGGGCCAAGGTTTAATGATACTAAAGGCGGCTATCTTAGAATAATCAAGGCTGGATTTAGAGCAGGCGACAGAGCAGACATCTGTTTCATAGAGTTTACTCATAGAGTAATTGAGACAGAAGTAAAAGATGAGAACTTAGATAATAATTCAATCGAAAGTAACTTAAACACAAAACCAGCAGCTGAAGAAAAACCAGCAGCTCAAGAAAAACCAGCAGCTAAAGAAAAACCAGTAGCTGAAGAAAAACCAGCAGCTCAAGAAAAACCAGTAGCTCAAGAAAAACCAGTAGCTGAAGAAAAACCAGTAGCTCAAGAAAAACCAGTAGCTCAAGAAAAACCAGCAAAGAAACAAGCTACCAAAAAGAAAACGCCTGTTGGTAAAAAAGAAACAGAGAAACCAGTTATAAAAAAACCTACAACTAAAAAGAAATCTACTACCAAAGATAAGCCTAAAGAAAATTGGTGGTCAAGATTTTTTAAGTAGATTTAAGGAATTTCCCTGTATAAGATTTTTTATCTTTCATGACCTTTTTAAGGGTTCCTTCAACAACAATATTGCCCCCACCGTCACCACCCTCTGGACCAAGGTCTATAATCCAGTCAGAACAACGAATTACATCTAAATTATGTTCTATTACAAGCACTGAATTTCCCTTATTAACAAGGCTATTTAATACATCCATTAACATTTGAATATCAGAAAAATGAAGACCAGTTGTTGGCTCATCTAAAATATATAGTGTTTTTCCTGTATCTCTTTTAGAAAGTTCCTTTGATAATTTCACCCTTTGTGCCTCACCTCCTGATAATGTGTTGGCTGCTTGACCTAGCTTTACGTATGAAAGCCCCACTTCTTGCAGAGTTAGTAATTTTTTATGTATTTGTGGGATGGCTTTGAAAAAATCTATTGATTCCTCTACTGTCATTTCTAATATTTCATGAATATTTTTATTTTTAAACTTTATTTCTAAAGTATCGTCACGAAATCTTTTTCCTTTACAGACATCACACTCAACATAGAGATCTGGTAAAAAATGCATTTCAACCTTTACAAATCCTTCCCCTCTGCAATTTTCACATCTTCCTCCTTGTACATTGAATGAAAATCTTCCAGGCTTATAACCCCTTGTTCTTGATTCTTGAGTATTAGCAAATATTTCTCGTATATACGTAAATAGACCAGTATATGTGGCAGGGTTAGATCTTGGTGTCTTCCCAATTGGGCTTTGATCAATAGAAATTAACTTATCTATATTATCTTCCCCTATTAGTTTTTCATACTTAACTTTCTCAGGTAATTTTGTTCCAAGTATCTTATTTTGAATCGCAGGTATGAGTGTATGGTTAACTAATGACGATTTTCCTGATCCAGAAACACCAGTAATACTTACTAATTTATTCAATGGAAACTCAACGCTCACACTCTTGAGATTATTAGTTTCAGCTCCAGCAATATAAATACTTTTTACCGACTCGACACGATCCTTGTCTTTTAAGTTAATTTCTAATTCTTTAGATAGATACTTTGAAGTTAAAGATTCTTTATTTTCCAAGATATTTCTTAAATTGCCTTCAGCTACAATCTTACCTCCATGAATGCCAGCCCCAGGGCCTAGATCAATTATATAATCTGCATTTCTAATCATCTCTTCATCATGTTCTACCACAATAACTGTATTTCCAAGATCTCGAAGTTTAATAAGAGTATTTATAAGTTTCTGGTTGTCTCTTTGATGTAAGCCTATAGAGGGCTCATCTAATACATAAATAACCCCAACCAGTCCAGATCCAATTTGACTGGCAAGACGAATTCTTTGTGCCTCTCCCCCAGATAAAGTCTGAGCTCCCCTCGAAAGATTTAAATAGTCCAAGCCAACATCAATTAAAAAAGATAATCTTAAAGAAATCTCCTTTGAAATTTTTTCAGCTATTTCAAACTTATTTCCGGAGAGTTTTAAGTTACTTATTAGATCTAAAGCATCACTTATCTTTAAATTGCTTATTTCAGGAAGGCTCATATCCTCAACAAAAACATTTCTTGCTGTACTATTAAGTCGGTATCCATTGCAGGAGTTACAAGTTTTTTCTGAAATGTACGCACTTATTTTTTCTTTAATAAAAAAAGAGTCAGTTCTGTTAAATTGTCTTTCCAAATTTTTCATAACCCCTTCGAAATTCTCTTCTTTCTTTTCACTTGTTGTTAGATCAATAAAACTTATTTTACTTTTGATTCCAAATAAAACTGCATCTTGTATTTTTTTTGAAAGTTTGGACCATGGCTTATCTATATCTTCTTTAAGATAATCGAATAATCCTATTAATTTGCTTTGATAATATGGGGTATTCCAAGGCTCAATACACCCTTGCGAAATACTCAAATTCTTATACTTTATGACCTTATCAGAGTCAAAGTAAGAATTTACTCCTAGGCCATCACACTCTTCACATGCCCCACTAGGGTTATTGAATGAAAATATTTTTGGTTCAAGTTCTTGAACAGAATAGTTGCATTTTGGGCATGAGTGTTTATTAGAGAGTCTATATTCTTTTTTTTCAGATGAAATATCAACACTACCATCAGAAAATACAAGCGCAGTTTCTATTGATTCTGTTAGCCTCTGTTTACAGTCCTTACTTTTATCAATATTTAATTGATCTACAAGAACTGAAATATTATGTTTGATATTACGTTCCAAGATAGGAACTTTGTTGATAGGGTAGAGTTCATTATCTACCTTGACCTTTGAGAAGCCTTCAGCCATAAGTTGACTTAGAAGTTCGATATGTTCACCCTTCCCATCCATTATAATTGGTGCATAAACTGAAATTTTATTTCCTAATTCTTCTCTAATTGTGTCTGATACCATTGTTACAACAGGCTTAGCATCAAGACTTAGGCCATGATCAGGGCACTTAGGAACTCCTACTCTTGCAAATAGTAATCTTAAATAATCATGGACTTCTGTGATTGTGCCCACAGTTGATCGTGGATTATGTGATGTAGATTTCTGTTGGATAGATATAGATGGCGAAAGCCCTTCAATTGATTCAATTTCGGCTTTGTCCATTACAGAGAGAAATTGTCTTGCATAAGTAGATAATGACTCAACATATCTTCTTTGGCCCTCTGCATATATAGTGTCAAAAGCTAATGAAGATTTACCTGAACCAGATAATCCAGTTATTACAGTCAATTTATCTCTTGGTATTTTAAGAGATAAATTCTTTAAGTTGTGAGCCCTTGCTCCTTTAATGTCAATAAACTTCAAAATGATTCCGATAAGTAGAAAAAATATTATAGAATATCTAAATGTCTAATGGTGTAAATAAAGTATTCATTATAGGAAATCTTGGAGCAGACCCAGAAATAAAATATACTCAAGCCGGCAGTCCAGTAGCAAACTTATCCATAGCAACTTCTGAAAGCTGGAAGGATAAAAATAGTGGCGATCAACAAGAAAAAGTTGAGTGGCATAGGGTAGTAATGTTTTCAAGGCTTGCTGAAATTGCGGAACAGTATTTAAAAAAGGGCTCTAAAATTTTTGTTGAGGGGAAGCTGCAAACAAGAGACTGGGAAGATTCAGAAGGAAAAAAAAGATACACAACTGAAGTAGTCGCAAGGGAAATGACAATGCTGGATTCTCGGTCTGGTGGTGTAGCTCAAGCTGATACCCCAAAAAATGAAAATGACAAACCTAAAGATAAAGACAACTTTGAAGAAGATATCCCCTTTTAAACTTTTCTAATTGCAATAGAGCCATTTGTACCACCAAAACCAAATGAATTCGAAATAAATGATTCGATTTTAGAGTCTTGAGATTCTCTGAAAATAGGAAACTCCTTTGCTTCAGGATCCAATTCGTCAATATTGAAACTTCCAGAAATAAAATTGTTTTTCATCATTAAGAGTCCATAAATTACTTCATGCACCCCTGCAGCTCCAAGTGTGTGCCCTGTAAGTGATTTAGTGGAAGATATAGGTGGAATTGAGTCTCCAAAAACCTCTGAAATTGCCTGAAGTTCTGTAATATCACCCACCGGCGTACTCGTTCCGTGTGTGTTTATATAATCAACAGGCGCATCAAGTTCTAATCCTTTCATACATCTTTTGGCACCATCCCCAGAAGGGGCTACAAGAGAATAGCCGTCACTTGTTTCTTTATATGCAATTATTTCTCCATAAATTTGAGCACCCCTTTTTTTTGCGCTTTCAAATTCTTCAAGTATCACTATTCCTGCACCACCAGAAGGTATAAATCCATCTCTATTTACATCATAGGGCCTTGATGCAGAAATTGGGGATTTATTATACTTTGTGCTCAATGCTCCCATTGCGTCAAACATTATTGACCCAGACCAGTGAACATCTTCAGCACCACCAGCAATAACAATATTTTGTTTCCCAAATTTTATTAAATCACATCCATGTGAGATGCAATGGAGGCTTGTAGTGCATGCTGAAGCAATAGAATATGACACTCCTTGTGTTTTTAGAAAAGTTGAAATTGCGGCAGAAGTTGTATTACTCATTGTTTTCGTAACCGAATATGGCCCAATTCTTTTCATACCCCTTTCTCTTGTAACATCAATTACTCTTTGAATCTCTTTGCTTGACCCAGTACCTGAACCAACAACTACCCCCGTGAATTCATTTTGAATATCATTCTCCTTTAAACCTGAATCATTTATGGCATCTTGTGCAGCTAAATATGAATAAGCTGATGTTTCACTCATAAAACGAAGCATCTTTCTATCAATAACATCGAGATTTGTCGAAAGGGAACCAGAGACATGGCATCTCATATTGTTATCAATATAATCTTGATTAATTGCAAGACCTGACTTTCCATTCATCAGTGATTCAGTAATGGTGTTAGCATTATTACCGATTGGCGATATTGCTCCTATTCCTGTTATTACAACTCTTTTCATGATTTCAGGGTGGATATTAGAAAATTCTCTGCATATTGCAAGTTTTTGTCCCGTATTAAACTTCTAGACATTTTGATACATTTTTCAACTGCTGTATCTCTTTCAACTCTTGCCTTATTAAAACCATCATATTTTTCAATTTCTAATTTAACTTGCTTAAATTCCTTTAGGTTGATAAGCCTGATAATATTTCTTCTTTGAGAATCAGTTGAATCATTCAATGCAACTATAAGTGGATAAGTGTATTTATTTTCTGATAAATCTTGAAACGCAGATTTTCCACTATCGATGTCATAGAAATCTGCAAGATCGTCATTCAACTGAAATGCATAACCAAATTCTTGCCCTAAATCTGACAATACTTTTATCTTTTCTTTATTTAGAGTCGCATAGGTTGCTATTGACTTTAAAATGCCTGAAAAAAGAACAGCTGTTTTGTTATTTACTACTTCCCGATAATCTTTAAAACCAATATTTAGATTGCCAATATTCCTGAGCTGTTTAAACTCACCTTCGATAAGTTTTTCTGCACAATTTATTAAGATATTAGCTATTTTTTGATTTTGAAGGCTATTTAAGGAGCTAAAAGTTTTAGTATATAGATAATCACCATATAATAGTGCTTTAGTAACCCCCCATTTTTTAAAAATTGTTTTTTTCCCCCTTCTTAAAGATGCATCATCAATAATATCATCGTGTATAAGTGTGGAAAGATGTATAAGTTCTGTTGCAGAGGAAAGCTCTAACAGGTCGTTTTTTGTAACACTTAAATAAGTCCCATAGATGTATATAAGTTTCGACCTAATGAACTTCCCCGATGCTTTAAATATATAATTATTTATTTCTTGAATATCTTGTTGATCAGATTCAGTTATATTCTCCATATTTAGCTTTACTTCAGCTAAAAATTCAGTTAAATTTTGTTCCTCGATTATAGGCATATTAATATTTTAAAAGATGTACGCAATTATAGACACAGGTAACAGCCAGGAAAAAGTAGAAGTTGGATCAGTGATTGAGGTGGACTTCTTATCAGACAAGAAAAGTGGTGATAGTGTAAAGTTTGAAAAAGTTCTCCTTATTTCAGATGGAAAAGCCCCAAAGATAGGTAAACCTTATGTCTCAAAGGCTTTTGTTTCAGGAAAAATACTTTCACAAGATAAGAAGGACAAAGTTTATGCTATCCAATTCAGAAGACGAAAAGATTCAAAAAGAATAGTTGGACATAGAAGAAAAGTAACTAGAATAGATATTAAGGAAATTAATAATGGCACATAAGAAAGCAGGCGGTTCAAGTAAAAACGGTAGAGATTCCAATCCAAATTTCCTAGGAGTCAAAAGATTTGGTGGGCAAGTTGTGAATGCTGGTGAAATTATCGTAAGACAAAGAGGGACCAAGTACCATGCTGGGTTAAATATTGGTAAGGGAAGAGACGATACATTATTTGCATTAACTTCGGGTGAAGTTCAATTCCAAAGAAAAGGCGCTAGAAAAAGAAATTTCGTCAATATAGTTCCAACTAAAAAATAGATACTCATGGCTTTTTATGATGAAGCCAGAATTACAGTAATTTCTGGAAAAGGTGGTGATGGCTGTTCAAGCTTTCGCAGGGAAAAATACATACCAAGAGGCGGTCCCGATGGTGGAGACGGTGGTAAAGGTGGGGATGTATATATCAAGCTTGATAAAAATCTTAATTCTTTAATCTCTCTCAAGGGAAAAAGACAGTTCTCTGCTGATAAGGGTAAATCAGGAAGTGGAAAAAATAAGAAAGGAGAGTCTGGCTTAAATGAAAATATTTTTGTGCCGGAAGGAACATTAATTTTTTCCTCGCAAACTAAGGAGCTAATTGGTGAAATATCTAGTGATAAACATGAAATTTTAGTAGCCAAAGGAGGAAAAGGTGGACTAGGAAATGCAAGATTCAAATCATCTACCAATCAATCCCCAAAAAATATTACCAAAGGTGAAGAATCAGAGGAGAGAGAGATCTATTTAGAATTGAGATTAATTGCAGACGTTGGTTTGCTTGGTTTGCCTAATGCTGGTAAATCCTCTCTTATAAATTCAATTACAAATTCCAAGTCAAAGATTGGAGCATATGAGTTTACGACCTTAGACCCCTCGCTTGGTATTCTAGAAAATGAACATAAAAAAATCAGTATTGCAGACTTGCCAGGAATTATAGAGGGAGCGTCAGATGGCTTAGGCTTAGGCGTAAAGTTCCTTAAGCATGCCTTTAGAACAAAACTTCTGCTCCATCTTGTTGATAGTTCTCATGGTCTTGAAAGTGCACAGAGATCTTACTCCATCATAGAGAATGAATTAAAGAAATTCCACTTGGATTTTTCAAACCAGTCCAGATGGCTGGTAGTCTCAAAAATTGATTTAGTAAAAGATGAAGACTTATCTGTAATTTTAAATTTTTTCCAAAAAAAATATCCAGGAATGGCAATTTTTCCAATTTCTTCAAAAACAAAAATAGGTTTTGATGCTCTTAGTGAAAAACTTCTTAAGATTTAATCTTGTTATTTAGTCTGCTTTTCAATCTTGAGGCTTTATTTTTGTGAATAATGCCCTTATCTGCTAGACGATCTATTGTTGATTGAGATTCTTTAAAAATATCCTTAACTTTTTTATCTTTGCCTTCAATTGCGGTAAGAGTATTTTTAACAGCAGTTCTGATCATAGATCTTTGGGCATGCTTAAGTTCATACCTGCTTTTATTTTGTCTGGCTCTTTTATTAGCCGATTTTGAATTAGCCATAATAATTTTATATTGGTGGAGGCGGCGGGATTCGAACCCACGTCCGTCATCACTTTCTCCTCGTATCTACATACTTAGATTCATCAATTAATCTCGGAATATTGTAGCCTGATGATCAAGACACAAAATCCAAAGCCCGAAAAATTCATTCAAACCTTGGGCGGAATCTGAATATATCCTACAAAATGACTACTATCAATTGTTGTAGGTCACAAATGATAGCAGGTTGGCATTAAGCTGCCAATCT
>CESP01012218.1_pt1 | contig 19715 bp, 18 predicted proteins | sample 531211 | NCBI WGS metagenome assembly CESP01 (sample SAMEA2622074, study PRJEB7988) | marine metagenome | biome: marine biome (ENVO:00000447); feature: surface water layer (ENVO:00002042); material: "saline water (ENVO:00002010), including plankton (ENVO:xxxxxxxx)" | depth 5 m | reverse complement strand
ATTGTTGATAAATAATATTTTATGTAACTAAATAATAAAATTCTAGTAAAAAAACTTCTATCGTCTAAAGCTATTGAATATCCTCCCAAATTTTCTAAAGTAACTGATGTCGTGATCCATATAATTAACATTGCCCCTAAAACTGCAAAAGGAAATAATCTTGAAAATAGTAATTTAAAATTAATTAATTTAAATCTATGGAACGATTTATTAAAAAATTTATAAATTAAATACACAAAAAACATTAGTATTGCTGATCTAGAAAAACTTAATAAAAGAAAAAATGAAGTAATAGAAAATTCTTTGAAATTTGATAATTTATTTTCAATTCTAAAAATTATTGCATATAGAAGTAGGAAAGCTGTTGTATTTGTTTCTCTGTAGATGATTGAGGATAATTTTAGTAATATAAGATTATTTGGATTATTTATAAGTGTATAAATTAAAGAAAAAAAATCAGGTATTAAAATAATATATATTGAAAGCGATGTGAAATTTAAAATAGAAAGTATCTTTTTCTCATTATTTACATTTTTGAGTATTAATAAATTAAATAGGAATAATAATAGCCAAGGATATATCAATCTTGAGAATTGCTTTATAAAACTATTTAAATCATCATATTGAAAAACTAGTGCAATAATAAGAAAAAATACTAAAATTAGAGAGTATGTAGGTAACTGATATTTATTAAATCCTACATAGTAAATTAAAATTATAATTAAAGATGTAATTGATATATAGGGAATAAAAATAATATTGTTTCCAGGAAATATTTGAGACGATAATGTTATGAGAAGAATTATTAACTTTTCCGAAATTGAAAGCATTTTATAATTTGAATAATACTAGTTTGTTTTAAATAATTTTTTTAATTATAAAAATAAATATTAATCATAAACGCTTAAATTCATGAAACTTTATTCACTTAATTTTATTAAAAATATTTCTTATTGAATTCCATGTAGATAAAAAAATTTTATAATTAAGACATTGCTTATTTTTAGAAATTTTTAATGAATAAAAGTACTAAATTTAGTATTTCTGAAAATTTATTAATAGAAAAGACATTAGTAGTTATTCCTTGTTATAACATGAATCATCTAATACAAAAAACTGTTAATGAATTGAATGATTTTTTTAAAAACATTCTTATTATTGATGATAATAGCAAAGAAAAAGTATCAGATCTAAATTTCCCCTCAAATGTTGATGTAATACGTCACCAATTTAATACTGGTCAAGGAGGAGCAATCCAAACAGGAATTTATACATTTAAAAATCATTTTAAAAATTGCGAATACCTTGTAACTTTTGATGCAGATGGCCAGCATAGAGCATTTGATGCTTTTCAAATGCTAAAGAAGTTAAAAGAGAAAGAATTAGGTATGGTAGTTGGTACTAGATTTAAAAGTAAAGAATCTATCAAAGAAATACCTCCAAAAAAAAGGTTATTTTTAAGATTTGCCACGAAAATAGAAAATCTGATAACTGGATTATCTCACACAGATACTCATAATGGCTTAAGAGTTATCAGGCGCGAGTTTGCTGAACAAATAGAGCTTAATAATTTTAAAATGGCTCATAGCACAGAAATTCTAAAGATAGCTGTCTCAAAAAAAGTTAAAATTTCAGAACACCCTGTAATTATTAAATATAACCATCATGGTCAATCTATAATGGAATCAATTACTATTATTACTGATTTATTGCTAACATTTCTCTTTAGAAAATGAACTCTAGTGTATTTATTTTTATTTTGATATTAACTTCGATTTTAATTTCAAATCGTTTATCTCCGACAGTCTATATTCAACCTTATCAAAGGTTGCTTTTGATAATTTTAGTTTTTGTAGGCTCAATAACGGCATTGTTTCCAGTTCTAGTTGCGGGTCCAATGACAAGGCTACTTCAAATAAGAAGAACTTCTGATCTAATTGTTTACTTTATAGTTATTTTTATATTGGCAGTTCTAAATGCTCTTTATAGGGAAATTAGAGATCTTAATTCTAAATTAACAAGACTTATGCAAAAAAATGCAATCGACTCTTCATTCAAAAATAAGATTGAAAAATAAGTTTATATTTTCAAATTTGCTTTTTTAGAAAAATATTTAAGCATAAAAATATAAGAAATATAAGATAATGCCGTACCAATCGAAGCACCTTTAACACCAAGAAAAGGAATAAAAAGAGTATTTAAAATTATATTTACTATAGCGACATTTATAACAATCAAAGTTTGAAATAATGGTTTATTCATCATGATTAAGATATTTTGAAATGGTAAATATCCTGATGCGCTAATTATCCCAATAAGAATAATTGAAAATGGTAAGTAACTATTCATATATTCTGTTTTATTTGTAATTAAAGATATAATTAATGGATATAAGACAATGGCTAAAAAACCAAACAATGATATAAATTTATAAGTAGAGTCTCTTACTTTTAAAACAAATTTATTTAGTTCCTCTTTATTATTCTTGATTAAGTTAGCAAGAATAGGATTACAACTGTTTTGCAAAACAACTACTAATTGGAGAAAACCCTCTGCAAACAAAGCAGAGAAACTATATATCCCTACAATTTCGTCATTTAAAAATATTCCTATCATAATTATATCTATTCTTGTATTCATAGCAGTAAAGATAGAACCTAACAACGATTTAAAGCCAAACACAATATGCTTCTTTGTCCAATAAAACCAATTTATGGATTCCCACCAATTGTAATTTATACTTGTATCAATGATTAAAATAGTAAATAATACAAATTCAGTAATTACAAAGATAATTGGTAAGTTTTGACCTTTTAAATTTGTACTTATACAGTAAAGCAAAGATAGAAATAATATCGAATATCTTAATGATTGGTAGAGAGAAAATGCTCGCATTCTATCCATACCATTTATGATTCCTAGCAAAATAACTTTATTTAAAGAGAAAAAAAATATTGCAGGCGTAATGGTAACCATTCCTATTCTCACATTTTCACTAGAGAATAAAATTGAAAAAAAATTGATTAATTTAAAGTAAATAATTGAAAATAAAATACTTAAAAAAAATGTTGGTATTAAGGCACCTTTTATAATGGAATTAACTTTTTTTTGTTTTTTTTTGTTTTGTGCTAATGATCTCAAAACAGAATAGTTAATACCCCAAGATCCTAATATTCCAGTTATTAAATAAGTAACCAAGACTTGATTAAATGCTCCTAAAATTGAAGGCTGATAATTTAATCCAATAAAAATATTTATTCCAATTCCACTAAAGCCTAAAAAAGCTAAACTGATATAATTCCAAATAAGATCTTTTTTAATTTTTGATTCATCAAGATCTTTGAAAAATAATTTTTTTTTCATTTTAAATAAAAAAATAATATATGTAATATTTTTTCGTAGAAATTATAATTTTAGTTAAATTTTTTAATTTAAATAAATCATAGCTAGAAAATTTTTAATAGATTCGAATCCTTCTTTTTTATAAGAAAATGATCTTCCTAATGATTCTTTTCTACTCATATAATTATTTTTATTATATTGCTCAAGATATCATAATCTCATGAAAATAGGATAATTGAAAAATTATAGGTTTTAAAAGATTCAGCAGTATTTAGAATAGGCAAAGGTTTATAAATTTCAATCCATATTTTCAATCTATATTACTTTTAAAAACCACCTTATCATTTGTATATTTTAAATGAAGGATAGCTGTTAATTTTTTTCTAACAAAAAATATCTATTCTTGAAAAAATAAAAGAATGAAACAACTAATGGTGGGAAAACCATAAATAAATATCTTTCATTATGAAAGAAAAAAATATTTGGTGAAATTATTGATATTGAAATAAATGAAAGCACAAGAAATGAAAGATTATTAGATGATATTTTTAATGATTTAAAAAATTGAGATAATTTAGTGAGTAATATAATTAAATTACCAGTTAAAATTGGCAAGTAAATAAATAAACCATAAGATACTCTCATTATTACCTGCCATATTCTGGAATCATTTGAAAAATCGTCTACTCTAGAGATTATTGAAAAACTATCTCTAATCCCACAAGTTCCTAATATCCAACTAGTAATTTTCCAAAAAAAGTAAATAGGCAATCTTATTAAAAAAGGTAACGAATCTATATTTAATTTTATTATTGTCTCAGGAATTCCAAAATAAGTAATATTATTACTTATTCCAAAGTATTTAATAGCATCAGATTTATTATTAACCCAATTTAAGAGTAAGTTTCCATATTCATAATATAAAAAAGAACCATAAATAAAAATAGCTATTAAAACAGAATTTAAAATAACAAGATCATTTTTAAAATAATTTATAGAACTTGGCTTAAAAATTAAAAGCAAAATGATCAAAAATGATGCTAAAAATCCAATTGTAAGAGAAGTAGGCCTTGTTAAAATCAGTATTAAAAGAACAAAGAAACAAAAATATAAGCTAACTTTTAAATTAAAAATTTTTTTCAATTTATCTACAGCTATTAATTTATAGTATTTGAAGCAACTTAGTAAAGTAAAGCAGAATAATGCATAAAAAAATTGGAAAGGTATTTCAGAACCAGGCTTAAGGACAAAGTAATAGTTATAAGGGTTAAATATAATTATTGATGCTAATAAAATTTTTAAAGAATTAGATTCAAAACTATTTACTATAATTTTCATCCACGTAAATGAAGAAGTTGAAATCAATAAACTGAATAATAAAAAAAGAATATATAAATTCTCAAAAGATAATTTATATAAAATAAATGGGACTACAGGCCCCGCTACAAAGGTATTTCCTATATTTTTAATAAAATTCCAATTAGAATAATATTGCAGTGATTCCTTATAGAAAAGACCGTCAGAAAAAGAATTATAATCAAATGAGTTAGTTGAAAATCCTAATTTAGAGGAATAATCTTGAATATCAAATATAGAACTTATATATAAAGCAACTAAACATATAGTAAATGTCGTTAAAAAACTAATAAGAGGTAAATTTTTAAAGATAATTATTAATAGATTATCCACGTTAATATTTTTCTTATAATTTTTCATATTTTAAATAAATAAAATCCGTTATTTAGTTTATATCCTTAGAATAAATGAACATAGAGCTTTTTTATATGCTTTAAAACTTTTAGACATGAAAAATATAAAAAATAAATTACTCAAATAATTTATAAATTCAAAAAAATATCTTATAAGAATTTAAATAAAAAATAAAGCTACAAAGCAATTAATTAATTAGTAAATTTCTAAATTAACAAAATTATTTATCTAACATTTAAAAGTTATATTTCCATAACTTAATAAGTTTAATAAAATTCAAAATTTCGTTAAGTTTATGAAAGATCTACAAGTTTAAGTAAAAAATAATTTCATAAAAATTAATTGCTATCAAAAGGTAAATGATCTACTACTTCAGAGCTACCTATATCTGTCCAATGAGTATCGTCAGGGAAATAAACATTCATAATTCCTTTATCTAATAAATTCTTAAGAATTTTCTTTGTATCTATAAAGATATAATTTTTATTTTGAATTCTCATTTCTTCAAAAAAATTACTTTTAGGATATTTTGACTGGTCTAAAATATATTCTGAATATAAATTATACTTATTTACATTAGGCATAAAAACCAATTTTATATTCTTTTGATTTAATATATTAGAAATTTTATTAAGGTTACTATTCAAATCTTGAATACTATTCTTTGTGAAATTGGTATTATTAATATCTCCGGAAAAAAATAGTAATTTATTTTGGCTTTTTGTATTAAACATATTTCTTTTTAAAGTAGTTAAATAAGCTTTTGAGATATATGCATTGTCGTCAAACTTATATAAAATATTATAAAGAGGTGCTTTAAAATTAGATGAATTAAAAAAGAAATACTCTGGAATATTATTAGTGTATCTAACAAATAATTTCTTAGTTATTTTTTTTTCATCGGCTACCATTTTCCAATCAACTACTTTTGCAAAACGATTAATAACTCTTCTTTCAATACTCTGCAAAATTATATACTCAGGTTTAAATTTTTCTAAAAGGCCAGCTTTATTAAGCGCTAAAATAGTTTCAATATAACCATTAGAGATAGGCTTAATATTTAGTACTTTAAAATCATATTTAGTTGCTATAAAATCCTGATAAAAAGCATTTAACCCGCCGCCTCCCCCGTTACTAAAGGAATCACCTATTGTAATTACATCAATATCTTCGAAAGCACCTTCAAAACGCAAATGTTTTTTTGGTAAATTATTATTATTTAGCTTTTCAAATCTAAGTCCTTTTAAATATGATAATCGACTTAAATCTCCTATTTGTTTACCTTTTTTTACAAATAAAAATTCTTTAGTAAATAATTCCCATAAAGTAAAATTATATAAAAATATAAATATCAAAGAAAAAATCATGACAAGTGAATAACTTTTAAATCTCATTTTTCAAAAATTAAAATAAAGAAATTCTGAAGTTCTATTCATCATAAATAATGAACAAGTTAAAATTAAAAAGTTAAAAATCAAATTTGATAATGATGATTTAAAAGAAGAAATATGTTCCATAGTATTTTTACAAAATAATACGATAACAAAGCCAATAAATAACCAAACTAATGTAGAAAAATCACCTTTAATCGAAGAAAGAAACTTTTCACTTGAAGTCTCCAGATTTATTCCAAATTTATTCAAAAAAGTTAAGTTATCATAAATTGATGATGGTAAAAAAATACCATTTAAACCTATCATCCCTTTGATAATATTTAAGGCGTCACCAAAATTATTTGCTCTAAAAAATATCCAGGAAAAATTTATAAAATTAAAAGTAATAAACCAAGAAATAAATTTAGAAAGATTAATATCGAAGATTTTCCATATTCTATTGATAATTATACCTAAACCATGTAAAAAACCCCAGAGTATAAATGTCCAACCAGCCCCATGCCAAATACCACCTATTATGAAAACAGTCATTAAGTTTAAATAAGTTCTATATTTACTAATTTTGTTACCGCCGATAGGTATATAAATATATTCTTTTAAAAATCTGCTTAATGTTATATGCCATCTTCTCCAAAAATCCTGAATATCCAAAGATTTATAAGGAGAATTAAAATTTATAGGGAGTTTAAAATTGAATAATAATGCTGCACCTATAGCCATATCGGTATATCCACTAAAATCAAAATAAAGTTGAAAAGTATATGAAAATGATGTAAACCAAGACTCAAAAAAATCCAAGCTATATGTATTATCAAAACCTGCGGAAGCCCAAATTGAAAAATTATCAGCCAAAACTATTTTTTTAAATAAGCCAATAGAAAATACAAATATTCCAACTGAAATATTTCTATAGTTTTTATTTTTATTGATAGTACTAGAAACTTGAGGAATAATTTCTTTATGATGAACAATTGGGCCAGCGATTAACTGTGGAAAAAATGTTATAAAAATACAATAATTTAAAAAACCTGAATTTTCTATCTCTTTATTAAAACAATCTACAAGATATGCAATTTGCTGGAAAGTAAAAAAGGATATTGCTAAAGGAAGTGATAAGTTTAAAACTGGAATATTTTCATTAAAAATATAATTAAAGTTTACTATAAAAAAATCAGAATACTTGAAATAAACAAGCATCAAAATATTTATGGTAATGCCTATTATTAATAGAGTCTTATTTTTTCCTTTTTGATCAAGATAGACTTTTGATATATTATTTCCAATCAAGTAATTAAAGATAATAGAAAACAAAATCAAAGGTAAATAAAGAAAATTCCACCAACTATAAAAAAATAATGATGCAAATACTAAAAAAATTTTTGAAAAAATATTATGATTTATTTCATTTAAAAAGAAATATATAAAAAAAGTAAAAGGTAGGAACAAATAAATAAATTCAATACTATTGAATAACATATACCTAAAGATTCAAATTATTTTTGGATAATATTTATTAAAGTCATAGTTAAAAATATGGATTCTTAAATTTTTTTCCACTTTGCGACAAAAGCAGGAAACATAAAATTTAATGGAATTTTATTATATAGTTTTTCTAAAAAGAATAGAATAGGACTTAAAATTCTTTTAAAAAATAATGGAAACCTAAATATTAAACTATTATATATAAGAAAGTAAGCTGGTCCTCCTAAAAAACAAATATTTTTCAAGGAAAAACTTTTTCTTTGAGAATCTAATAATTTTTTATGATCTAAAGAATCTTCAGTTTCTGTATCAAAATAATTATCTAATTTGTACCATAATCTTCTCGCAACGTCTAAAAAATAATTTTTATTTGGTTCGAACATTATTAATGTTCCATTTTTTTTAAGCATATTAAAAATATTTTTTAGAGTGACATCTAGACTTTCAATACAATGATGTAGACCTCCTATAACAATTACATAATCATATTTTATGTTATTAATTTTTTCTTTAGTTAAGTCCCAAACATATGCTTCTGATCCAACAATTTTTTTATAATCTTCACAAGCTGGAGGAGAGATATCATATCCAGTTATTTTTACTAAAGGAAATCTATACTTTATATTTAAAGAATTGAAACCACTGCCACATGCTATTTCAGCAACATTTTTATGATTCAGATTTTCATTATCAAATAATAAATTATAAAGAAATTTTTTTCTATAAAGAATTGAAATTTCATCATAATAATGACTACTATATTCGTCATGTATTCTTACAAATAATTTCTCTTGCGGGTTATTTTCCAAAATTCAGGAATTGCTAATGACTACTATAGCATTTTTATAATATGTTAATTATTTATAGATATGAAACACCATACAAAACTGAATTAGCTAATACATACTTTGAACATCTTGTTGAAGTTAATGGGAATTTTTTTATTAAATCTACTAAATTTAAATATTCTGAAGGGTTAAATTTTAATTCTAAAATATTTATATTAGAACTCCGCCAATTTGAGTCTATATCAATTTTATTTAGATAAGCTAATCCAAGAAATTTCAAATCAGTATCAATAGTAATTCTATAACCGTTTGAGTTTTCATAATATTTTCTTTTATATCTACAAATTATCCTAGGGGATAAATTTCCAGCTTTAATTAAATCATAAGAAGATTTTTTATTTTGAAGACTTTTAAAAATTGAATTTATAGAAAAATCAGAATTATTTACATCAAACTCATCATTAAAGTTAAATATTTTTTTTGAATTGCAATTGCCTTTTTTAAATTTTATTTCAAATTGGCTTCCATAAAAATCTTTTTTATCTAAAGAATACCATCTTAATCTATATTTTCTACGAGAACTTATGCCAGCTAAATTTTCTTTTATTGCAGTAAGTCTACTGTCATCATAATATAATGAATAAACATATCTTGAGGGATAAATATTTATAAAACCAAAATTACTAAAATGATAATGAAATTTATTTAAATCAAATTGTGATGAAACATATTTTGATTCAATTCTAAATTCTGAATATGATATACCTTTCATTTTAGTTTTTTCATTCTGCCAAATTTATAAAGTTGATTTAAATCAATAATAGAAGAAGGATATTTTATTTGATTAACAAATAAGTCAGCCTCCTCCGAAGTAATAAAATCATCAGAAAATTCTTTTTGAGATATTCCTGTAAAGACTCTAGCAGTTGTTTTTTCTTTGAAATAATCTTTTTTATCATAAGCCATTACCTTAGGTCCATTTGTCTGAACATTATTTAAAGATATAATTGCATTACTTCCATCTTTTACTGCTACGGCAAGATAACTTTCTTTAATATTATTTAAATTTGCCTCTATTTTAGTTTCTTCTCCTATAGATAAAACCTTATCAAATATCTTATATGCTTTGTTAATGTTTACCTTCATTATTGATCCAGAAAAATCTAGCCCGTCGCCTCCAATTTTATTTAAACTAACACCATAAATTTCACCTAAACAAAAATCACAGTCTAATCCATCACTTAATGAGTTTTTAATTTTTATCCCTTCTATAAAAACCTTGCTTCTTACAAAATTTATAGAATCTTCAGCTTTTGAATTATTTAATAAAAGATTATTTACGTTTACATCAGTATTATAAAATGTTACTCCTCCAGTTAAATTTAATATCCCAACATTTGTATGTTCAGTATTTTCAATTAATACGTTTTGTAAATATGAATTAGTTTTAGAATTGGAAAGATTATAAACATACAATCCTTTCCAATATTGATTAATTTCTTTTGATTTCATTATTACTTTTTCATTAATATCACCCTTTGCATTTATAGAACCGTTAATAATTAAATAAGAATTTGGGCTAAATTCTAAAATAGTACCTTTTTCTATCTTTAAATCACCTTTCAATACAATAGGTTCTTGAACAAGCCATGTTCCACTTTTTATTAGATAACTATCATCACCTATATTCTTAATAAATTTAGGTTTTGATTGATTAATTAAAGGATTAATTTTCTTGCTAATAATAGGTAGATAATTAATTGATGCAGAATTTTTTTTACCTTCAACATCAAAATAAATAGTATTTTTTTTATTTTTACAAAAATCATTTTCAATTTTAGTAATTTCATAATCAGAAAGTTTTAATTTAATTGGATTATGAATATTTAAGGATTTTCTATAAATCTCAAAATTATAATTTTTACTCTTATCACATAATCTAACTTTTTTAATTTTTATTTTTCCACAAATAAGCGGATTTATATTAATACTTTTTGAATTATAATTAGCTTCTATTAGAGGAAAATTTTCTGGTATTTGATAATTTTTATTTATACACTTAATTCTGTCGCTATAAATATTTTCTTTTGAATCTAACGAATCATCTTTTGCTAAAGGACTATTTATGATATTTTCGTAGTTATTTTTTAGGATACTTAAATTTAAAGGTTTATCAGATGGAAAATAAATATTAGAATTATCATTAGTTTTATTTTCAATTATCTTTAAAGTTTTTTTACCAAATTCTTTAACTTCTTTATTTTTAAATCCCTTTGATTTAAGAAATCCATTTGTAGCTTTAAATATTGAAATAGGTTTTTTTAAAATTTGAAAACTACTTTGATCATTCATTATAGGTTCCAATTTTAATGTAAATGGATTTAGATAAAAATTTAAATTATGCGTTTCAAATGCATGGGAGTTTCCCCATATTGATAACAAAATTTGAGACTGCGATAATAATTTTTGATCAAATAAAATTTCCTGATAATTTTTATCTAAAAGTACATTCTTAACATAATAAAGTTTCTTAATTTCATCAGGCGTTAATTTTTTTTCTGACCTTCCTTTAAGACTTACAAAAATTCTTGGGTGTGATAACCAATAATCTTTTCTTGGAATAATATTTTTTGATTTTGTAAAATAATCACGCCAATATAAGTTATCATTAAATTTAAGAATAATCGACTCTTTAATTTTATTCCTAGCAAAAATACTTTCACCTATATTTTCCTGAACATTCATAATCCCCCAATAATCATTATTTACTTTTACTTTCGCAAATTTGTTATCGGTGTATATAAAGCCAAGTTCCTTTAAAGCTTCTTGAAAAATATAATCGTAAGGATATTGCCTTGCACTTAATTTATGAATCGAAAAGTTATGTAATCCTAGAAAATTTGGTTTGGCAAAATCCGCTTTATTTTTTTTAAATTTTATTTTTAAGCTATATTTTTTGTCAGCAGACCAATGATCTCCTAAGTGGCCCTTAAGTCTTAGATCAATTTTTTTTATATCTTGCCCATATTTTATTGAACCTTTTGTCCATTGAGATTTATTTAAAAAAGTTTGACCAATAGCATTATCTCTATCTTGATATATCTTATTCAAACTTTTAAATGGAATTTTAATATCTAAAATTGGGATTAAATCTCTTTCTTTGGAAGATTTTAAATCAATATTTTTATAAAAATTTATAAGATATTTAGAAACTGCTATAAGCTTTTGTCTTTTTGTAAAACTTTTTATTCCGCCACCTTTATTTTCTAACAAATTATCTACAGAAGAGATATTCGGGAAAATCATTAAAAAACTTTCATTTAAATTATGAAGTATTACTTTCTTATTTGTTCTTAAAAATATTATTATTGATATAAGGATGAAAGTAGAAATTAGGGGGATTAATATTTTATAAAAACTTTGATTTGAGTATTTTATATTGCCCTTCATATTTATTAATAATCAATATCTGAACTATAAATTTCTACATTTATAGCTTTATTAATCGCATTAACTTTTTCGAGTAAAATTTCAATATTTGAAATATTAGATAATTCAACTTGTAAAATAAGTGAATTGTGAATTTTCAATTTTTCTAATCTTATAAATGTTATTTTTTTTGAAGAATCATAAATTGATTCGATAATGTTAGATATTTTAATTTCATCTTTCGATTCCCATGAAATATTTAAATTATATTCGAATCCAGACTGTATTTTTCTTTTTCTTCTTGTATAAAATTTTGTTCTCAATGTTAAAACAATTAAAATAAAGGAAATACCAAGACTTGTGTATAAATCTTGATTAGCTCCAAACCCTAATCCAGTTACTATTGCCAAAAATAAATATGTAAGATCTTCAGGGTCTTTTATAGGCGTCCTAAAACGAACAATTGATAAAGCTCCTACCAAACCTAAGGAAAGAGCTAAGGAAGATTTAACTATGCTTATAATAACGCAAACAATTAATGTTAAAGGTATTAAGGAGGAATTTATTTGTCTACCACCTGATAAACTTATGCTCGCAAATTTATATGACTTGGATATCAACCATCCATAAATGCCTGCAAAGATCAAAGAAATAAATGAATTAAATAAATTCATTGGTATTACAGGATTTAAATTTGAATTAATAATTTGATTAATAGCTTCGCCTTCCATAATTAAATATTTAATTATTAGTATCCTTTTTTAAAATAGCGCATCATTTATTCTTTAAAAAATATTCATTGAAATAATTTAAAATTTGAAAGTTTAAGATAAATTGAAATATGAAACCCTATTTAAAGTTATACTCAAAGCTACTTATATTTATTTGAAAAGTATCATATAATTTATAAAGTAAATTAATTATTTATTTTAAAGATATAACAGTCAAAAAAGAACTTAAATAAAATAGTAGATGTATTCATTCTGATCAAAAATATTTAGTGATAAAACTAATAATATTTATAATATATCTTTTTCAAATAATGTTTAATATTATAGGATAAAATTATTAAAAATAAATTTTAAAATTGTTTATGGATAATACAGATAATAGGATATTTGAAACTTTCTTAATTCAATCATTAGGTGGAAGATATACAAGAAAAACAATAGAAAGTTTTTTGATCTCTACAGGATTTAAAAATAATTATGAAAAAGAAATTAATATTATTAAAGAAGAATCTTCTAGAGAGTCAACATTAAATAAAATTTTATTATCTAGAAAAAGGAATTTAGATTTATTAATATTTGTAGATGATATTGAGTTTAGAGAAAATTGGTATGATAATTTAAATAAATACAGAGATAAAGGAGATATTATTGGTTTCTCGATGCTAAAGCCTGATAAAAAAACAATTCAAGATTTTGGCTATGATTTTGCTTCAATAGATGGAAATATTACATATAAAGGAATGCATAAAAACAAATTGTTAAGTGAAATAAAAAGAGTCCCATATCGTGAATGTTCAGCTGTTTGCGGATGCTTAATGTTTATTAAAAAGCAAGTATTCAATAAAATTGACCATTTCCCTTTTGGATATAATAGATGGTCGGAATTATTATTTTGTAATTTGGCGAGAAAAGAAGGTTTCAAGACAATAGTCCTTAAATCAAATTGTGTTCATCTTGGAATATCTACTAAAAATAATAAAAATATTAATCTGAGTTCAATCAGTTGGACTATAGAAAAAGAATTATGGGAGATTACTAAAAAAGATAATCTAATTAATACAGAAATTCCAATTAATGATAAATTTAAGTTTTTTAGAAAAATTGATAATAAATTATTAAGAAAATTATCTACTTCTTCAAAAATACTTTTTTATGGATGCGGATCAATCTGTGAATTATTTTTGAATAATGGAATTGAATTAAATATTGATATTACATCTTCTTTGGAAGAAGAAAAAGACAATTTTTTTTATAATAAGCGTGTTTTAGATATTAATAAAGTAGATTTCGAAGCGTATGATTTTATATTAATTACCCCAGTTGGATATAAAGACAAAATAATTAAAAATTTTCCAAAGAAAATTTGGTCAAGACTAAATTGGACTAAAATAACAGAAAAAAATAATCAAACAATTTTTTCCTATGATTAGTAAATATGATTTTTAAATTAGTTAAAAATATAAACAAATAAAAATGGAAAATTCTTTAAAAATTTTCTTAATTTATAATGCTACAAATGAAATTTTATCAGCTAGGATAATAGAAAGTCTTATCTCTAATGGTGAAAAAAAAGAAAATATAATTATTTTTGTTTCTGAAGCATACAATTTATCACTTTTAAAAAGTTACAGAACTATTAAGAATCCCAATAAAAAAATACATTACAGTAGTAAAGATACTTCAAATTTAAACTATTCAACAAAAATCAAAAATTTATTTTATTTTATTCATAGAAAAAACAAAATATTATCTTCTTTTTATTTAAGATTAGGCACTATACCTATTGGAATTGAAAAGATTTATGAAATGAACAAAACTTTTAAAAAAGATTTTAATAATTTACGTAAAAAGAAAATATGTATTTATACCCCAAATATCAGAGTACATAATTTTCAGTATTTATTATTCTTATTCGATAAGTTTGATTACCATATCATAGAAGAAGGTAAATTATCTTTTAAAGATAAATACTTTTGGGGACCATTCTCTTTAAAAAGTAGCTTTATTGAAAAATACTTAGATCTTAATATTTTGATAATTTTTAAATTGATAATATCTTTAAAATTTATTTTAGCTATTTTAAAAAAATTATTAAAAAAGAAATCTTATAATCTAAAAATGATAAGAAAATATCTAACTTCACCAATTTTTGGATTGAACTGGATTTTCTTGAAAAATATTAAGCCATCTTCAGTAAATAAAATATCTAAAAAAGCTTTTTCAAATATTAAATTTATAAAACAAAACCTTTATGAAAATAAATCTAATACTGAGATTAATTTAATAAAAGATTTAGAAAAAAATTATTTTAGTAATAAATTCAAATACTATATATATGCTCTTTCAGGAAACAGTCTAGAAATAATGAAAAAAGAATTTGATAGAAATACTTTATTAAATATTAATTTAGATTCCTTATTAATAAGACCACACCCAGCTTTATCAAATTTTAAAATAAAAGATATTATTAGTTTGATAAATCTTAAGCTAAATAAAAAGAATATAAATATTTCTGAGGAATTAAGAAATTATCCATTAGATATTATTTCGGATTTAGATAACTATAAAGTAATTTACTCAAATTCCAAATGGTCCTCAGTTTCAATATATTTCAATAATTAAATATTAAATAGATATTTTATCTTCGTTATATCTTAATTGAAGATGGCATGAACGCAGATTAGTCAAAAATTCCTTTTCAAATTTTAGAGAGAATTTCTAATAGATTTATTAATGAAGTGGTTTCGTTTAGTAGGGTTGTTTATGATATTACAAGTAAAACTCCTGAAACTATTAATTGGAATAGTTCAAATTCCATTACTCATTGTTTTTTATTCACATTTATAGCTAATGAAAAGAGCAAAAAAAATTCGTCCCAATCAAATATTACAGATGGGTGAAGATTTTGGACAACCGTTTACAAGCTTCGTGCCACAGCCATTCAGTGGCTCTATGACAGCATTCGAATACATAATTATGATCAAAATACTAAATCTAGTTAAGCCTATTAAAGTTTTCGAGTTTGGAACTTATATGGGTAATACAACAAGATTTATTTTGGAAAATGGCCTTCAATTCAGTGAAGAGAAACAGTTTATTTACACATTAGATTTAAATGATACTGAAGGTGTTAAATTTGAAGGTAATGATGATGCATTAGCAAAAAAAGTAGTAGGAACAAGACGTCTATATCAAGAAAGCTCCTACAGAGAAAGAGTTGTACAACTTTTAGGTGACAGTTTGACTTATGATTTTTCAAGTATAAAACATCAATTCCAACTTATTTTAATTGATGCAAATCACGCCTTGGAATATGTCACAAAAGATACAGAAAATGCCTTTAGCTTACTAGATGACAAATCGACTTATACTATAATTTGGGACGATTATGAGCATCCAAGTTTTACTGATTTAACTGCTTATGTAGATGAATTGGCATATAAAGGTAGGAACATTTATCATGTTGAAGGTACAAATTGGGCTATTGAGCTCTCTAGAGACTTAGTTGTCCCTCCAGCTATAGTTGGTGTTTCAGTCTAGTAATAAAGTTTTTTTGCAAATATTAGAAAATTTATTAAAATAATCCTGTTTATGATGTAAGGAAAATGGCTCACAATGTTCCTTACAGTTGCATTTGTTGCCAATGATTTCAATTTAAAAGGTATTTCTATCGAAACAGCTAAAATAGCATCTGATAAGCTATTAATGAAAAAAAACTTTGAAGAGAATAATGTAAAAATTTTTAAATTTGAAGAAATTTTTGGAGATGATTTAAAGGCACTTTTTAAAGCGTGAGAAGAGCCAATAATCGAAAACAAAATGATAGGCGAGCATCAATGGGAGTGATCAGAATTACAAAAAATATTGATTTTAATGGGGCTTTTCTTGAAGTAAATAAAAATTCAGATTCTGGGTCGGTTATAACAAAATCATTCTTAGAAGTTATCCAGCCAAGTACTGAATCGATAATTTATAAAGATAAATGTTAAGGAGCCATTTCAAAACAAACTATTTTTTAATAGAAAAATATGCTCTTTATATAGTTGAAAAATGTGGTGTTATACCCTCAAGATTCAATCAAGTTTTAATTGATGCTATTGATAAAACAATATTATCAGTTTCGAGGGCGATGAAAATTGTCAATAATACTTCATAATGAGATATTGTATTAACAAAAAATTGTCCCTATTTTATTGAATACGCTGCCAGATGAAGTGGTCGTTATTTATGTTCTGAGCAAATACCAATTTCAAGAGGTGTTGATCTTTTGAAAGAGACAATTAACTCTTCTTTAGGTATAAAACTTAATATCAAAAATTTAATACCCAAAGATATATGTAAGACTAGAATGAGGTTTCTTTTCCTTAATCTTGAGTTGTCAAAAGTTTTAAAGTGGGTTCAATATTGAATAGATATAAATGGATATTAAAAAAAGAAGTTAATGTAGAAGTAGGTGATAGAATATTTGATGTAGTAAATCATCCCTCTAGAATTGGTTTTGTTCATGTAAAAGGTAAAATTTTTATGAATCACTACCTAGAGTTAACGAAACTATTACGGAAATAAAAATAGAAATTGCAGATGAGTGAAGAATTTTTAGATGAAAAATTTCTTTTAGAGAAAAACGATAAAGGCAAATTACTTATTGAGATAGCTAGATCTATACGAAAGGATATTATTAACATGAATCATTATGCTGGCTCAGGTCATCCCGGTGGTGCATTATCTTCAGTAGAAATAATTACAACTCTCTTTTTTAAGGAAATGAACTTTTCATATGAGAATTCATCAGATTTAGATAGAGATAGATTTATATTATCTAAAGGCCATTCTTGTTTTGCGTTATATTCTGCCCTAGCAAAAAAAGGTTTCTTTAGTCACTTAGAATTTAAGAAACTTAGACATCTGGGTGGTATACTTCAAGGTCATCCTGATAGAAAATTTACACCTGGAGTTGAATTTAACTCTGGATCTTTGGGACAAGGATTTTCTTTCTCATTAGGCTGTGCCTTGTCTAGCAAAAGGAGAAAATGCAGTTCAAGAAATTATGTTCTAATGGGTGATGGTGAATTAAACGAGGGGCAAGTCTGGGAGGGGCTAATGTTTGGTGCTCATTACAGTCTTGATAACCTTGTTGCAATAGTTGACTATAACAAATTGCAAAGTGATGAAATTTCTAGTTCAATTACTTCTTTGGAACCATTAGTTGATAAATTTAAATCTTTTGGATGGCATGTTATAGAAATTGATGGACATAATTTTCGTGAAATAATAAATGCTTTTGATAGAGTCAAGAAAGTAAAAGGAAAACCTTCGATAATATTGGCTCATACAATTAAAGGCAAAGGAATATCCTTTATGGAAAATGTTCCAAAATGGCATGGAAGTTTAGCTACCTCTAAAGAAGAGAGGGTAATTGCTTTGAGAGAATGTAATTATAATGAATAAAAAAATGATAAGCCTCAGAGAAGCTTTTGGAAACGCATTAATCGAAATGGCAGAATTAAGAGATGATTTTGTTGTTCTAGATGCTGATGTCGCGGGCGGAACAGGAGTAAATCCTTTTAGATATGCTTATCCTGAAAGATTTATTCAATGCGGCATTGCTGAACAAAATATGATGTCACTTGCCGCAGGTATAGCTAGTTCCGATATTATTCCTATAGTTACTTGTTACGCAGTATTCGCATCTATGAGAGCAATTGAACAAGCTAGGAATTCGATTGCTTATCCAAGATTTAATGTGAAAATTGTAGCAAGTCATGTAGGACTAGATGTTGGACCTGATGGAGCAAGTCATCAATGTGTTGAGGATCTCGCCATTTATAGATCCATTCCAAACTTTTCTGTTTTGTCTCCTGCAGATCCTAGGGAATTAAAATCCTTATTGAATAAAACATTGGATTTAAATGGTCCTGTTTATATGCGCACAGGACGAAGCCCTGTCCCGGATATTGTTTATGAAGATAATCAAATTGACTTTTCTATCGGGAAAGGATCTGTCGTTAAGCAAGGCAAAGATCTTACAATAATTGCGACTGGCATTATGGTTTATAGGGCCGTAGAAGCAGCAAATATATTAAAGAGTGAAGGCGTCAATGCTAAAGTTATCAACATTTCTACTATCAAACCATTAGACAAAGATATTATTGTTGCTTCATCTAAGTTAACAGGGGCAATTGTGACAGCTGAGGATCATAATATTATTGGTGGATTAGGGAGTGCAATAGCTGAATGCATTTCTAGGTACGCCCCCTGTCCAATTGAGTTTGTAGGGGTCAACGATACTTTTGGAGAATCAGGAGATCCTATTGATTTAGCAAAAAAATATAATTTAACTTCCTCAGATATTTATAACTCTTGTAAAAAAGTTTTATCTAGAAAAATTTGATATGAAAGAAAAATTCAACAAAATTGTCCTCGTTACAGGAGCGAGTAGAGGTATTGGAAAAGCCATAGCAAAAAAATTAGCGAGATTAGATCTTCTTGTTATTGTTACTTTTAAAAACAATAAAAAACTTGCCGATGAAGTAATAGAAGAAATTGAATTGAAAGGAGGTAATGGATTTGCTCTAAAAATGGATACTAGTAACCAAGAATCTATGAGAGAAGTCATTAATAATATTCAATCAAGATTTTTTAAAATTGATATCTTAGTAAATAATGCAGGTATATCACAAGAGAAGCCATTCCTAGAAATATCATATGAAGATTGGAATAATATGCTGGCAACCAATTTAAACGGGGCTTTTTATCTTTCAAAACTTTGTCTTCCGACAATGATTGAACAAAAATGGGGAAGGATTATTAATATATCCTCAATTGGAGGCCAGTGGGGT
>CESP01026397.1_pt1 | contig 19943 bp, 13 predicted proteins | sample 531211 | NCBI WGS metagenome assembly CESP01 (sample SAMEA2622074, study PRJEB7988) | marine metagenome | biome: marine biome (ENVO:00000447); feature: surface water layer (ENVO:00002042); material: "saline water (ENVO:00002010), including plankton (ENVO:xxxxxxxx)" | depth 5 m | reverse complement strand
TAATTGATAAGTTAATTCTCCAACCACTGTATTAGGATCAAACACATCAAGGTAAATTGTAACATAATTATTAGCTCTTTTAAATCCTAAGTCTGCTGGAGTTAACCAAACAGGTGTTCTTAGATAAGTGTTATCAGCAGTGAATATACCTGTGCCAACTTGCATGATTGTATTGTCAGCACGTAGGAAGTCATCACCTACTAAAAATATTTGAAATTCTCTTTTTGTAATGGTGTCACCATCACTTACACTTACACTAAATTCATAAGTTCTGTTAAGTTTCTTAGGACTTTGTGTAGGAATAGCATAGTCATATCCTTGTGTATCATAATAATAACTTTCAAAACCATTTGCACTTCTCATTCCAAAGTCAAACGCATATTGATCATATTGAACGGTATCATAAAATCCATTACCACTTCTTTTGTCTAAGGCAAGTATGGGATCAACAATACCTACCAATCTACCATCAGTGGTAAGTTGTATTCCTGGAGGTAATGTTCCATCTCCATCAGCTATAAAATATTCTAAAGTTTGTCCTGTTGGCAAATCATCATCTATAGCTTGTAATTGGAAATTAACAATACTACTATCTAATATGTAAAAACTATTATTAGGTCCTAAAGGTAACTTACCTTGGTTAGTTGTCCATACAGGTTGATCCGGACCTTGTATTTCTATGGTAAAAGTTCTATCTCTTACGCCATCATCATTTTTTGCTCTTAAAACAAATTCAAATTCTGTGTTTCTTTGTACCTCAAATGGAGTTCCTACAATCTTGTTATCAAGTAATCTCATACCACCTGGTAATTCTCCACTTATTAAAGTTATTACATCTGTGTTAAGATTTATTGAAGTTACTGATCCTGATTCTAAGAAAATATCAGGAGCACTTGCCTGTGTGTATGTCAAATAATTAGAAGTTATTTGTTTCATGTAATCTGTTACATCATGTGCCGCAGGTGTTTTGTAATGTATCACTTGTCCTGCAAGATATGAATAATAATACACACCAGTTATTCCATAATATATTCCACCTGCATCAGGAACAATACCACCTGTGTATCCTTGTGATTTTGCAACTTCAAAAACACTCTGTTGTGCAGATAAAAATTCATAACCGAACGCATGAGCACCACCATTGTATGGAATAATAGTATCAGCGGTACCATGTATGTTTAGAAATCTTCTTCCTTGCAAAGGAGTTTTTGCTGTGTTGTATTCTGCATTGGTAATACCTGTCTGTCCTGATGGAATATAAAATGTGCTATTTCTAATCATTGGATTAAAAAATTGTGTGCCATTTGTAACAATAGTATCTAATGCTGTGTCGTCTATTTGCACATAAGCTCTGTTAGCCAAAGCGGCACCATTACTAAATCCAACTATTCTTATTTTTCCATTGTCAACGTTTACATAATCCTTAAGCAAAGTAATCAAATCAGTAAGCATCTCTATGTCTGGTGCTTTTGTAGTTTCATGTGCAATATTCCAACCATTGTCATAACCTGTCGGCGCAATTAAAATATGATCACCTAAGTAGTTTTGCCATTGGTTAATTTCATTTGCACCATTACCTCCTGCTCCATGTAGCAAAATTGCAACAGGAACACGTTTGTTTAAAAGTGTTGGAATAGTAGGTACCCTAATTGACATTGGATATGTGTAAGTTACAGGTGCACCGCCCTGTGTCCATGTTTTTGTAATGTTTATCGTAGAACTATTTTGTAGTCTAGTTTGTGCTGGTAAACTTATAGCAGTTGTTGATGGGTCAAATCCTGTTCCACTAGCAGATCCTGGTGCAATAGGTAAGGTGATAGAAGTGGTTACTCTTTCTTGTAGAGTTCCTAATTTATATCCTGAGTTTTGTGTCCAACTTGGTACTGCCATTTCAAATCCTAAACTTTACAGTATTTATCGGATATGAAGACGATTAAAATGCTCTTTGTTGTTTGGTGCTAGGCCCAACAACGTATGGATAGATAGGCTGTCCATTAGCATCTACTGTTACGTGGTAACAATACGTGCCATTTGTATACTCTGGAGTTTTTTCAAATCTGCCATTGTATTCATCTAGTAGGCCTGTACCTACTTGATATTCATGATCGTTGATAAATGTACCTGCTGTTTTGGCGCCATACAAGTATCCTCTACCTGCTGGCTCTGAAGCAAATGTTGTGTAAGAACTTGTCATTCTTACCACTGTTGATGTTGGGTCATTGTAGTCTGAATAACCAAATGGTCCGTAAATAGGATAACCGTCAAAACAATATCCTAAAATTTTACTATGTCCATCTGTGTGTCTAAAATGATCACCACTAAAATTTGTTCCTGTGTAATAAGTTGGTGTAGGTGAAGCACCTGTAACCATTGCTGTATTCCAACCTGCCGCAGATTCTGATGAACCTGTAGGAAGTGTTAAAAATTGTGCAGACATATAATGATACTGTCCACTGATTTCTGGCCAACCACCTGCGTCATCACCACCGTAGTTTGTTCTGAATTGTACTGCATTGTATTCGAAACCTGTTCCTGGTGCATCTGCTGAAGGATCTAGTCCTGGAGGTACTGCACCAACTCCAGCTGATGGACTGAAAAATACAACACCATTGTTGAAAATACCAATTGGTGTTAAGGCAGATAAAGCCTGTGGATTACTTGTATTTGTTCCACCTCTGTAAGTAAATGAATAATTATAAGTTTGTGCTGATACAACATTGGCACTTGGACTAAAAGCATTCTGTCCAAATGGTTTTCCAAATGAAGCTGGATTAGGTAATCCATTTGATGATATCGTTAGTGTTGCCATTAAGTTAATACTCCTGCGTCAAAGTTTCTTGCATCTGGACTTAAATGACTACCAAAGTCTATATCAGTTTGATAAATTAACCAATCTGATAAACCTCTTACATCATTTGATAAACTTCCAAAATCAAAGCCAGCAGTATTAGGTTCAATGTTTCTTATATCAACACCATGTACTAAACCAGTGACGTTTCCAGTTAAAGCACCATTAATATTACTTGCTGACAATGTATTTACGTTTGTAATATCATTTCCACCAGCATCAAGATTACCACCTAATTCTGGTGTTGTGTCTGAACTGACTTCTGCTGTTGAATTTATAGTTAAAACGTTTCCAGCTATACTTGTTGTAGATCCTGAACCACCTCTAATGTTTAAAGTGCCTCCGTCTGCAAGTTGTAAGCTACCCGAATCAGATACAACATTTAATTGTTGTAATCCTCCAGTTGCGTTTATAGTAATTCCTGTAGTTGAGCTTGTTAGTGTAACATTTGAACCTTGTACTAGTTTCTTAAGTTGTAATTCTGCACCTACTTTTTGTGCAAATACACCCTGTCCTGTATTGCCTAAATTTGCAACAGTTGTGGATTCAGGAGATCTTAGATCAAGATCATCAAAGTTCTGATTAACTTTAATGAACGCTTCACGCAGATCATCACCTGTTCCGTCGTTTGCTAGTGTTCCTATGTTAATTGTTTGTAAAGCCATTTTCTATCCTATACAGTATTTATCTATTGATCGTTTCCGCTTGTACCTCTAAATTTAATTGGGTTTGGACTATTATAAGGCCAATATGCAAGTTCATTTGGAGCACCATACAATCTAGGTATACTGTTACCATAATTAAAGTTTTCTGCTGTACCACTGTCGTAAATTACATCTTTTAGTGCATGAGTGCTTAAAAAATTTTTAAACTGAGCCGCAGTTCCTCCTGGATTTGCTTGGAGCCATAAAGCACCCATTCCGCATACCTGCGGAGCGGCCATGCTAGTGCCACTTATTCTTGCCATGTAGTGCGTTGAACTGCCTGGATATAACTGTTTTGTTCCGTATGCACTTACTTGGCTTGTTGCACTTGCTATCTGTGATCCTGCCGCCATTATGTCTAGCCTTGGACCACGTTCACTGTCATATCTTAAATTTTCAAAACTACCATATTGATCATGGTCAACATTTCCTACCCATACTGTATCTTCACTATGCGGTGAACTAGGACGGTTGTAGTAGATTTGAGATGTTCCATAGGTAGTTGTTCTGTAATAACTGTTATAGATATCACTTCCGTATGGACCTGATCCTGCAACTCCATACGCACATGGGTGATATGCGTTACCGGCCGCTTTGATGCAAATGATACCTGCATCAGTTAATTGTTGTTGTTCTACATCTGCACTAGTACTTGGCGAAGGATGTTTTGATCCTGTCATTCCATATTGTGCTAATGCACTTGAATAATTCTGTGTAGCGATACCTTGATCAACACCTTTGAAAAAAACGTGTGAAATTTGTCCGTTTGCAGAATACGTGCTAGAGTATCCCCAGCTTTGATTTACAATGGTAGGACGTCTAAATCCTGTGTTAGGATCAATTGGTTTTCTTAAATGCCAACCTCTAATAACATCATAGATATCATTCATTGACATAGCATTTCCGCTACCACCAAATAATCTTACGGAATACAATCTTGCATTTTTGGCCCAACCGTATGTCTTACCTGCGGCAATACCACAGCAATGACTTCCATGAGCACCTGCTCTGTTTGTATCTGAATAGTTGTTTGTGTAATGACCTGCTGGCATAGTTCCAGCAACACCTGATGCCGCATACCAATCTATTTGTTGGAACCTAGTAACACCATTGTAATCTTCCCATTCAGGATGTCCTGTTGGGTCAACGCCATCGTCTTGAATGACAATGTCAACACCAGTACCATCTAGTGTGTAATTGTAATCTCCTGAGAACCCTGAGTCTGACTGTGAGGCATAGTTTGTATATTGTTGTTGTATGTGTCTATACAATCCCCAGTTCACGCTGTCTTGACCATTTGTAGATGATCTTTGAAACTCTGATGTTTGTGTTGCAAATAGTTCTGCCTTTTCATCTATGCTTGATGGTTCAACATCAAGTATTCTTCCATCTGCTTTAAGTTTTTCTGCTTCTTCTGGCTCAAGCATATAACAAGTTATTCTATCATTAGTTGCTTTTGCGTGTGAAACGTCAACAGTTCTGGTAGGGAATACATTTGAGTCAACACCAGCATCACCTGATGTATCTCTTTGTAAGTCATAGTCTATCTCTGCTATGTCTATTCCTTTTTTTGTTATGACTCTAAATTCTTCCATTAATTAACCACCTAATTTAAATCCAGTTGGACCTGTTGTATCCAAACCTTTTTTCTTACTAAAAGTTTTTTCTTTACCTTTGTTTCCAAAAAAGGCAATTCTATTTGATGTTGCATCTGGTGACATCAAGTTTCTATTGTTTGCAAAAAATGTAGCTGGAGTATTTTCATCTGTTGATCCTTGATATAGTAATCCTTTGGTGCTATTTTTATGCCACCAATCACGTAGTTGTGCAGGCGTGTATCCTGGGTTAAGTTGTAATACCAAACAGCTCATTCCTGCTACATTAGGAGTACTCATTGATGTTCCACTTAAATTTAAAATACCTGAACTGCTTGTATTGTGGGCACTTACTATATTTGTACCTGCCGCATATACATCTACTCTTGGACCTTTGTCACTTGATGTATTACAGGCTTCTGAACTTGAATACAATGCACTATCTAGATTTCCTACCACTATTGTGTCTGGACCAATGTTACCTGCACCCCTATTATAGTATATAGGATTACCTGGAGAAATACCTCCTGAAGTAACACTTCTTGTGATGTAATTGTTGTAATCAACATCTCCTGAAAAACATAATTTTTGTCCTTGGTTTCCTGCACTCTTGTGATAATGCACACCTTCGTCTTGCATTTCTTCTACTTCAGCATTAAAGTTGTATAAGTTTGCGTTAAATCTATTTGCACCATCACCTATCATTCCATACTGTGAACTTTTTACACTTCCAACACTTGAGCCTCTAAAGTTTATGTCTGTCATGTTTGTGAAGTAAGATTTATATCCCCAACTTGCACTTACCACAGTTGGTCTTTTAAATCCAGTTAGTGGATTGACTGTTTTTGCTCTGTGAAATTCTTTGATAGCGTCAAACCAATAGCTTGAATTTACAGTATTCATATCCAAACAAAAGATGTTTGCATTCTTGGCCCAGCCATAAGTTTTGCCAACGGCCGTTCCAGCACAATGAGTTGCATGATAGCTTGAACTTACAGTACTTGAATAATCTAACGTTGCTATTGAAGAACAGTTAGGTAGTGTGTTCCACTGAAATTGTTGCAATCTGCTAACACCATTTCTGTCTTGCCATTCTACATGATCATATCTAAATTTTGTTTCTTGATGTATGTAATCAATACCACTGCCATCTAAATGATAATCGTATGTTCCGCCTAAATCATTTCCTGTGTTGGATCCCCATTCGTTTGCTTCAACTAGGTGTCTTTTGAATCCCCAGTTGTCTCTTGAAGTAGATGTAGAATTTCTTATAAATGTTCCTGACTGTTCATAGTCTAACCATTCATCGTCCCAAACTAAAGGATAGTTTACTCCTCCAACTCTTGAATCATTTAATAGTGTTTGAGCTTCTTCATCTGTTAGAGCAACCTCCAACATACGTTTACTAATAGGTCTTGTGTTTACGTTATCAACTTTTCTGTCGGGAACGTTAGCAATAGAAGTATTTGTGTTCAGTTCATTTAAAAACTGATCCTTGTCTACTCCTTTATGTAATGAAACAATGTAATGCTTCTCTGACATAGTAACTCCTTAAACAATCGTTAAGTTACCTACCATGCCCCCGTGAATTGTACATTGGTAAACCAATGACGTATCACTTGGTTCATGTGGTACTGTAAAGATTTGCGTTCCTGTTGTTGATCCACTAACACCTTCTGTAAATGAACTTCCGCCATTGCTTGTTCTAATTGCAAATGGATGTCCTGATCCTGTTGTGTTATTGAAAATATATGTAGCACCCTTATACAATGTTAAGTTTGGATTGTCAGCTGTACTTGTTACGCCAGGTCCTGCAAATCTATATGCAGTGGCACCATTTGATGTTATTGTGTAATAGAACACTGGTCCTTGTGTTGCCGCCCAAGCACTACCATTGTAATAAACCATGTCTCCAGCACTTGGAGAGCTAATTGAAATACCTGCTGATATAGTATCATTGACCCATGCACTTCCATTCCATTTTAAATATTGATTTGCTTGTATGGTTGAAATTGTAACGTCAGCTAAATCATCAAGATCCATGTTACCACGGTTAATTGTAATGTTGCCTTCTGTATCACTTGCAGTTGTAATGCCTGTACCACCAATAATTTTTATTGATTCATCTCTACTTACCAATTTCATTGATGAGTCATCAGCACCTATGCTGAAACTAAATTGTTGAGCTGTGCTTTTCCATGCACTTCCGTCATAAAATATTATGTCTGCGGAGTTTGTATCATATACCATGTCACCAGCTTGTCCAGTAAGTGCGTTTATGGCATCCTGATCAAATGCACCTAATCTCAAAGGTGTTTTTTGTAATACCACAGCATTCGCGGCATCAAATATAATGTTACTTGCACTTGTGAATGTTGGTACACCTGTGCCTGAAGTTTGTAAAGTGTCTGCTGTTACAGTTGTCGCAGTAATTGTCGTTGCGGCAATGTTGACACCTGTTAATGTATCTGTTGTTTTGTTATAAACAAGACCTGCATCTCCACCAAATGAACTTGCATCATTAAACTGCACCTGTGTATCTGCACCACCTGGAGTGCCTCCACCTCCACCGCCACCTGACGATGCAAATGTAATTGTATCTGTACTTGCATCTGTAGTAATAGTCATGTTAGAACCAGCAACAAATGTTAAAGTATCTGTTGTTGTATCTGCTACAACGTTTGTCTGTCCTGCTACTGCGATTGTACTGAATAAGTTTTGTGATCCACCACCGCCACCACTTTGGTCAACCCAAGATAGTGTACCTGATCCATCTGTTCTTAATACTTGATCAACATTACCATCACCATCTGGCAAAATAAATGTTGTGTTTGCTGTTAAACTTGCTGGTGCTCTAAAGGCTGTGTAATTTGCGTTAGCACCGTCATAAAATCTTATTTGTGTTGCACTTGGTAATTTTACGTTGCTTGAAATAGTAACTTCGTTTGTGCTGTTTGCAATAGCACCACTTACATTAACGTTGGTTGCGTTTACAGTTGTTGGTGTAATAGTTGCAACAGTTAAAACGTTAGTGTTTGGATTGTAAAGTATTCCTGCATCTGTTCTTAGTGCTTGACCATTTGCCGCAGTTGCTCCAACGAAAGTTAAGTATTGATTTGCCGCACCCGAATCTGCAACAGTTGTGACAGTTGCCGCGTCTACATTGTTTAATGGGCGTGGTCTCCATTCGTTGTTTCCTGCGTTCCAACTTAATGCGTAATCATTTTGTGGAGCAACAGTTGTTACATTTACATCTGTTAGGTCACCTAATTCTGAAATAGAACTTGATACAGTTCCTGGTTCCCATCTGCTTTGTGCATTATCCCAAATTAATGCCTGTCCGTTTGTAGCACCACCTGTTACAACATCAGTCAGGTCATCTAATGCCACACTTGCATTGATTGTTAAATCACCTTCTGCGTTGCTTTGTGTTGTTACACCAGTTCCGCCAACAAACTTAATTGATTCGCCTCTGGTTACTGTTCTAATTGTGCTGTCATCTGCCGCAATCTGTATGTTTGAAATTGTGTCAGCTTCATTTGCCATTGGTACCCAAGCACCTGCATGAGCAAAGTATGCCTTGCCTGTTGAATGGACATGAGCAAACATACCATGATATGTTGTTGGACTTACTGCATTAAGAGCCTCTTCATTTGCAAACACGTTGGCAAAATAAATTTTTCCTGTTGTGATAATATCTCTTGTAGTTGAGTTGCCTCTAGATAAGACTGTATCAATAGTATCTGCTTCAGTTACAGTTGCTCTGTATTTGAAAGAACTTGTTGCATTATCCCAATATAAAACCTTGCCATCATCACCTGCTGTTGGATTTGTAACATTGTTTAAAGATTGTAATGTTGCCGCTTGTATACGTGCATCTGTTCTTGCTACACTATAATATAAATTTGTTGTGCCTTCATTAATTTGATCTGTTGTAGTACCTGCTGATAGATATCCTACATCATTTGCAAATGAACTCAAAGCACTTGGAACAGTAGGTATTATTGGCTTGTTTGTCAAGTCATTATAATCACCACTGAATGGATTGTTAAATGATACGTTGTTGATCCTTACATCAGTTGCATTGATAGTACCTGCGTTGGTAATACCAGCACCACTAAGATCTAAATTATCACCGACTGGTAATTCTTTTATCTTCTTATCTGATGTATCAACTACTAGTGGTATTCTATTTGCCATTTCTATTCCTTACTATCATATTTATAGTGCCGCTATCCTTGTTTTAAAGTCAGCGAAATCTGTACTAGCCGCCACCTCTGTTTTAAGTGTTGTTAACGTTATTGTTTCAGCAGTTATGTATCCTGCACCGTTTGTTAACTGGTTATTATTTGTAGGTATTGTTGGTGCTCCGCTTAATACTGAATAAGGAATGGTGTTACTCACTCCATCAATAATTACAGTGGAATCATCTCCTACAACTGAACCTTTTAAATTTCCTACTATGTTTTGTGCTGTGACTGTGCTGGTAGCATGATTAACAATAACTGTTGAATCAGAACCTATAACATCTCCAATTATGCTTTGTTGTATAGTAGCACCACCTTGGTTAGAAACTCCTAGCTGTCCTTCAGCAACAATTAATCTTGTGTACAAGTCTGTGAAGTTTGCTTCTGCTTTACTAAAGGCGGTTCTTATTGGATCACCGTCTCCTTTATTTGCACTTGAACCTATATTAATATTTTGTTGTGCCATTATACTCTACCCACTACCATTTCAATTACGCCATGTCCAGGTTCTGTATGATCTTCTAATGCTTTACCAATCACCGTTCCCATCTGTGGATCAATTCCTTTTGAAGCTAATCCTGGTACACTTGAAGTTACCAACATATCACCTTTGTGAACTATTCCTGCTACCTTAACTTTTGTTCTTCCTTGTAATGCAACAGCAACAACGTGTTCGCCTTCACAAGTACTGTTCATTAAGTAAGCTGGATTTTCTGATACAACTCCTGCGACTCTTGTGTCTTTGTGCATTGTGTTTTGTGTTACTTCTTTGTCTCCACCAAATATCAAAACTGTTCCTGGTTCGTATTCTGCATCACTTACATAGTTTTCTGCCAAGTCAGCATAACGAGCCTGTGTTGCAGTTCCGCTGAACACACCTGCATAAATTGTATTGTAACGTTTCGTTGCAGAACCAATCATGTAAGTGTTATCTACAGCTGGTTCAACTCCTGTTGAATTTGCTTTTAATACTGTGTTACCGTCAGCTACAAGTGAAATCTCACCTGCCGCACTATAACCTGTGTTTGCACCAATACCTATACCTGTTGAGTTTGCATCAAGCTCTCCTGGTGCTTCAATGAATGAACTGTGTATCCAATCAACTGCTAATCTTGATTCACCAGCAAGTGCAGAGTTTGTTTGGAATGATCCTTGTGTAACTCCTGTGTTACCAATGTTTACACTTCCAGGAATGTTTACATCTGGAGTAACTGTGCCTGATGATGTCATAAATTGTGCACCACCTGGTGTTGTAAATTGTACTTCAGTTCCTGATGTGTCTATGATTAAATAACTGTCAACTTTTAATCCTTGCATTGATGCGTTACCGCTGGAATCTGTTTTAACAAGTGCGTCTGCGGCACCAGTTGTAGAAACAGTTTCCTGTACACCACCACCTGCTTGTACGATAGTTGCAAATGGAACTTCTGTAACATCACCTGTTGTTGAATCTTGAACAGATCTTCCAAGTACAGTTTGATCAGCTATGTTTATTAATTTTCTATAATCTAATGCACCATTGGCAATGCTTACAAAACCATTTGTTGTGTTAAATATTCCGCTATCAAAACTTGCACTACCTAAATCATTCTGTGTAATACCTGTTGCGTTTGCTCTTGTAGTTGCCGCATTTAAATTTAATTTACTTTGTGCAATAGCGGCATTTGATTTGACATCAGCATTGATGATACTGTCTGGAGCAATCTGTAAATCAACAGTTGTTCCTGTTCCTGTTCTTTCAGTAACAATGTTAATGTCGGAAGTCGCTTCTTCAACAGCAGTTGAAAATTCATGATGTGGTCCATCTTTTGCTTGAGCAGTTATTGTGCCACTCTGTGCAGAAACAATATCAGCAGTTGTAAATGCTCCTGTTACCGCTGTGTATGTTAATAAGTTTTCAGCAACACCTTGTCTTGTTACAGTTTGTACGTCAACAAGTGTACCTGTTGCACTTGAGTTGCTACCACTTATAGTTTGTCCTATTGTAAAGTTACCACCTGTTGCAACAGCAGTGAAAAGTCTAAATTTACCTGTTGTAACAATTAGTTGGTTACCTGCTATATTATTTGTTTCAAGGTCAATGCTTTCAACTAAAGTATCACCTGCCGCAATCAAACTATCAACGTATGATTTAGTTGCCGCATCTTGGTTACCTGATGGATCAGATAAGTTTGTAATTTTAAATCCACCTAATGGTATGTTACCTGTTGCGGCCAATGAACCATCTCTTGCAAGTACACCTGGGCCTATTGGATTAGACTGTACGTTACCTGCATGGTTAAATCCTAATCTTTTGTTTACATATCCTCTTACTGCTGATTCAACTGGAACTGCATCTGTGGCATTGTCAGCCATTGTATCATCAGCACTAAATTCACTTACAACAACTCCACGTTTGAATCCAATACCATCTAAGTTACTCAATGCTATTGAAGCCGCAAATGTTACCGTACCTGTTCCTTGGTCAACTGTAAAGAATTTACCAACTCTAAAGAAACCATCTTGGTCAGTACTTACATAGAATACTCTACCTTTGTCTCTTTCGTCAGTTTCTTTGTTTTGATCTTTTGTTTGACTTGGTTGTCCAAAAGTTGAATTTGGATAGTTGGAAGTATTAAATCCACCTGTACCAATATCTAAGAAATCATGTCCTGTTGCTCTACAAGTTGAAATGTTAACAGTGATGTTAGCACCTTCTGTTCCTTGTAAACCTGCTCTTAATGTAACGACTGATTGTGTATCAACCACTGTGCTGTGTAATCCAGTAACGTTGCTTGAAGTATTGATGTCTTTACCAGAAGCATCTGTTATACCAATTGTACCGTATCCTGATCTTTGTGTGTATCCTGTGATAATGTGTGTTTTACCATCCCATACAAAGATCATATCTCCTGAATTTAATCTATCCTTGACAGCTTGACTTGTTATCGTTACAATGGCAATTACATCATCACCTGCGGTGTTACCCATTGTAGTACCACCCGCTCCTGCGTGTGTTGTTAACTGTGCGTTTGTGTTATCCACAACAAGTTTGATATAGTTGTATGGACTATCAAATCTTATTTGTTTTTCAGTTGCAGTTAGAGCCGCACCTAATGAGTTTGTTCCTGTAAATGATAATGTTCTGTAAACTGTTTCCGCTTCGTCAAATACTAAAGCTGAACTTGGTCTAGTTGTTGTAGAAGAAACACCATCAAACTCAAAGGTGTTACTTGATCTAATCATAATTTTTTGTGCATTAGATAGAACAGCTTTTAATCCTGTTGAACTAGTTGTGTTGGCACCTGTGGTTGCCATGTTCAATTTGTAAACTGTATTGCTTCTAGTTCCTGTAGGAGGTGAACCTGGTTGAGTTGGTTGTTCTATTGTTGTGATTTCATATCTTGTAGTTCCAATGTTACCACCATGATCTATTTCAATCTCTGATCCTGCATTTGGAATATATTCAACATCATACACATAAACATACAATTGGTTAACTGCATGATCAAATGTTGCACCACCATCATCAAACACTCTAGCAGTCTGGACCATGTTGTCATTAAGTGTAACTTCATCAGCAACTTCATTTGGATCTGATCCTGTTGATACCAATCCATAGTTACCATAAGCATTGGATCCATTTAATGATCTAATCTCAGCACCTGTGCCTGCGTAGTAGGCCGCTTCATTGTAGTATGTAAACTGTGATACAAGTTCTGATAATGCTGTGTTTATAGCAATAGTACCGTAACCTAAATCGTTAACCTGTGTAAAGTCATTTGCCAACATACTTCTATTACCTGAAGTCTGTAAAGTAATTGTGTAAGGTGTGTTTTTAGTGTACCCACTGTTACCACCTGACGTTGGATCTAATAATAGTGTAGCACTTCCGTTTGCTTGATCATAATTTGTAACTGCATTAACCTGATAACGTTGTCCGTCTACATAGAATGGACATGGTACTTGAGGTTTTTTAATTCTTAAACCTTCACCAGTTTCACTCTGAACGTTAATGCTATATGCGTTGTTTGTGCTTAAAATTTTTGTTCTTAAGTTTCCTACAAAACCATCAATAAACATTCCACCTGCGAAACGTTTTTTGTTAATGCTTTGCGTGAAACTTGTACAAGTTTGTGCATATGGTGATTTAGTTAATACTGACCCTTCTGGATCAAGTACCATCATAAATCCACCGTGTCCTTTAACTGTGATGTTTCTTATTATAGTTGCATCATTCATTAAGAAGACATCCATGTCTTTGTTATTCTTGGCCGCACTTGCTGAATTTGTATGATCAGTTAGGTAATGATAACCATAACTGCTTGAATCCAATGTTGCTAATTGGCCTAAACCATTTTCAATAACATTGGTCAAGAAAGTCATTTCAGTATTGACTTTTGTAATCGCCGCAGTTTCCCCTGCTGTTGAATCAATAGTTTGTGTTGTGATACTTTGTAAACTTGTATGAGCCGCGTTGGCTAAAATATAAACTCTTATAATAGAACTTAATTCAACAAATGCCGCTTTGGTTTGTGCTTCTCTACCTGATATGTTTGAACTTGTTCCATCATAGTATGTGTTTGCTCTGTCCCAAACTTTTTCATTTCCACCATATTTTATATCATATATTAAAGCATCAAGCAATCTGCCTGTGTCTACTTCAAACTTTTTCTTATCATAAGTGAAACCGTTCCATATACCTGCGTTAGTGGCTATCTGTGAATCAATCCATGCAATGGTTTCATCTTTTAAATATTCTTTGTTTGCTGTTAAAAGTTCTACTGCACTTGGGTTATAAGTTGTTTTTAAATCAATGCTATCAAATGTTGGTTCCCTGTAGAAGTACACACTTCTCCATTGTGAAGTTGAAACTCCATCAACTGGTTGTATGATGACTCTTCTAAATTCATCACCCTTAATGGAAACACCATTGGACACCCTGATTGGAAACTGTTCATTGTATGTTCCTGATTCAACGTGAATGGTAATGTTTCTAGTAGAAACCTTTGAACCATATTCTAATTCTTCACCAACTGTAAATGTCAAAGGTTCTAACAATTCTAATGTTAAAGTGTCATTGGTTGCGCCAGCAGTGATACTTACAAGTCTACCTACAGCACCAGATGTTTTACCTATTACAAGTTTACCTGGTATAAGGTCTTGGTTGCTTGAAACGTTTTGATCTACGTAACCAGTACTTCCATTTGAAATTGTTAATGACCATGTGCTACCTTCTACAAGTTGTGGAGCACTTGCTATTGTTGGACCTGTGATAATCGTTGATATGATATCCCATTTGGCCGCAGTAGCAGTTTGTCCTACCACGTCTACTACCTGTGTGTTGTCAGTTGTTTGTGTGCTTATTTCAGGATAAATTTTGTTTCCTAAAGAGCAGTTCCAAGTTATGTTTGCTACTTCAATTATACTTCCAGCTATTGCACCGTGATTGGTTGCAGTTGTAATTGAAACAATACCGTTTATATGATCATAAGTTGCACTTGATACGTTGTGTGTTTGTCCATTAAATGTAACTGTACCACCACTTACATAAGTGTGAGCATATTCGTTGCTACCTGTGTTAATAGTTAATGTGTTTAATGACAAGCCCAAAGGTCTAACTGCAAATTTCCCTTGGTATAATGTTGTTTCCATTACATTGGTAATAACTTTTCCATGTAATGCTTTTGCAAATGTTATTGCCGCAAGTGTTTCTGTTCTTTGTGATTGTCTTGCAATCTGTCCACTTGCTGTACTGTAATATCTTAGTCCTGCATTTCTACTGTGATAGTTAGCAGTTGTGCCGTCTAACATATCCAGCACAATACCGTTAGCAATCTTACCTAAGTCGCTTCTACATTGAGCTCTGTCAAATAGATAGTTAGGATAAGTTACATTTAGGTATGCAATAGTTTCTTCTCTAATAAATCTTAAGTTTGCATCTGTTAAAACTTTTATTTCTTCATAGCCACTGGATGAAGTTACACCACTTGATACTACTTGTGATTTACTTGTACCACCACCATATGTAATATCCTGTCTATATGGTCCTACTGTTAATGGTGATGTAACAATAACTTCTTCTGCTTTTGCCGCCGCGGCCGCTATTGATCTGTAAGCATAGTTCCATGCTCTACCTTCACTACCAACTGGCACATTGGCCATTGCATCATCACCTTTTGTGCTAACAAATAAATTTGTTGGTGATGCGTATGCTGAATTGTCTACGTAGTATTTTGTGACTGCTTGTAAATCTGTTTTACCATTTGGTTGTCCTGCACCTGCAAAAGATCCTGGGTGATCGTTTAAGAACAATGAACCTGTCATTGTATCGCCTTGGCGTCTTACTACTGACTGTCTTGGTAATGCTTCTGATGTAATCCAATAACCTTCTAATGTTGCATCATAGTCAGCATCTGTCATTGTCTGTGTGCCAGATCCTCCAGATGCACTTATTTTTACTCTTGTGCCATCGTCATTGTTTTGTGCTTCTTCTTTTGTTGCGTGTACACTTAGACTTGTTGCACTGATGTATCTTAGATAGTAAGTTGTGTTTGATGTTAAGCCACTTGCATCAGTACCAGTGGATTTGTATGTGTATGCAATACCATTTGAAGTAGTTGTAAATCCATGATTGGCTGATGTGTTTATGTTACCATTTGAAAAACTTGATATCTGAAATGTGTAACCTGATGCATCTGCAGGTTCACTTCTTACTCTTATCTGTCCAGCCGCTCCTGGTGACCCAGTTGATGTTAAGTATCTTGCATCTGCATAACCTTTGGAGATAACAAGATCATCTACTGTAAAAGTTGTGCCATGAGCTGTGTTTAAAGCATTAATGGCAGATTGTGAAATATTAACGTTTGCAATACCTTGGTTTGCCGCATTAAGTGGACCACCTAAACTTGGTACTCCATCTGTGCTAACACCTGCTGAACTGTTTGTAATTGTAATTGCACTTGAACTTTGTGTAACAGTAATACCTGTGCCACCAAGTAGTGCTTTCATTTCAAGAGCATCACCTGCCGCGTTTACCTGCGGTACTGAATTTGCAGTTAAGCTATCTGGAACATCACTTAAACTTCTGAATGATATCTGACCACCTTGGCCAAATACCGCATAAAGTTCTGTAAAGTTTTCATTGGCTTTTCTAAATGATTCTCTGATACTATCACCAGTACCGTCATTACCTTCAACACCAATATTAATATTTTGTCTTGACATACTTTAAAATCCTACTGATTCGCCACAACCACAACTTGATGTTGCATTAGGGCTTTTAATATCGAAATATGATCCAAATACTTCCTTTTTATAGTCTATTGTTGTGCCTAACAAATACATAACACTTGCAGGATCAACAACAAACAATCCGTTTTCTATCTTGATCTGCTCATCTTCTGTATTAACATTATCTTCTAGGCTCCACTCATATTTGAATCCAGCACATCCGCCACCTTTTAAACCAAGTCTTATTGCTGGTTTATTGTGTTCTTTAAGCATAGTAGCCATATGTTGCTTCGCCTGTTCTGTTAAATTCACTATTGACATAACATTCTCTTTCTATTATTTATCCTATCGTTTATAATCCGAATGTAAATTACTAAATACAGTTGTTATGTTTAGAAGAACAGAACGTAAAATACAGTACTTTTTACGCAAGGGTAAAAAGGGTCAACACCATACATATAAACGAAAAAAGACGTTGGTGGTGTTTGAATGTGATAGTTGTCATAAAGAGTTCGTGCGTGATAAAGGTAAAGTAGACCCTAAAAGACTAACAGATGACTATACCCATGTTTGTCCTAAATGTGATCCTAAAAGATTTGCACAAAAACAAGGTGTAAAACAAAGGAAGAAATTAAATCTAAGAATTGATAGTATGATTGACATCACTAGTTTGTGATGCCAACCAAACCATTCGGCGGTAACTGTTTTACCGCCTCACGCATTATACCTGTGACTGTGTTTATTTCTCTTTTTTCCAAAGAGTCCAAGCACCATAGCCTATTGCACCGTAGGCGGCAATTTTAGCAAATGGTCCTGCAATTAATACAATTACACCAATGGCGATCAGCATAGCACCGTCCCATGATGTTCTTTCGTCTAATCTGGATTTGATCCAGTCTATTGGATTGATCATAATTATTCTCCTTATATTGATTGTAATCTAGTGTTGATGATATCCCAATTAATAATTTTCATCGAGTTGATTAGATATTTCTTTTTACATTCTTTACCTTCCTTGGTATAGTCTGAAAAAGAATGTTCCCACATATCTATAGGCATCAGGATATCTGTTTTATAAGATTGGTTAGGAGTTGTTTTAAGTTCGCCTTTTTTTGACAAATACACCCAACCTGATCCTTGAATGCCTGTAGCAGTTTTAACAAGTTCCTCTTGGAAAGTTTTATAATCACTAAACTTGTCGTTAATAAGTTCCAAAATCGAACCCTTAGGTAAATTAGATCCTGATGGTGCCTTTAGTTGGCTCCACCATAAATTATGTAGCTTTGCACCACCATAATTAAATTTTGGATCTCCTTCTTTTGCATTATATCTATCAACATATCCTTTGGACAATACATTGTAATGATATTCTACATTTTCTTTTGATAATACAGGAGCAAGATCACCAGTATCGTATGGTAATTTTTCCAAAGTCAAAGACTCTTCTTTCGCTTCTGTGAGCTCCATTACTATCATGTAAGTATTTATTGTATTTTTTATATGAGATTAGTGGACATGGCTCTGTTGTAAACCTGCTTAGATGCAAGATTCTTTGCCTTAGACTCACACATGATGTCTGCGTGTTGCCAAAAGCTCAAAGCCCAATCATTCAAAGTTTCGTTATTGTACCAATCCGAATGAGCTCTTAGTTTCGCTTTTTTGAAACCCTGATCCAACAATTTATCAAAATTGGGTTTGCCTTCAATGTCTTTAATGTATTCGTCTCTGCTGATGGAATAATGTATGACTGGTCTAACACCACGCCAACTATCAACTATGCGTAGAAATCTATCGTCGGTTGGCTCGATATATTCACCTGTTTTGACCCAGTGATGGTGTATGTCAAGAACGAGGGCGAGGTCCCTACACAATTCAAGACTTGCTTCAATGCCCCACGACATTTCGTCGTTCTCGATCGTAATAGTGTTTCTCGCTTCTTGAGATAGTCTTGGCATGACGGCTTGTATACCGGCTGGACCTTTCCTACCTGATATGTGGACATTGATCTTAAAGTCTTGGAATGACTTGCCGTATCCCATGTACCTTGCCATAGTTGCATGATATTCAAACTCCTCTATACTTCTATTTACTATATCTTCGCTCTCTGATGCAAGAACCGTAAACTGTCCTGGGTGCATACTCAGTCTAACTTTTTCACGTCTTGCAAGTTCACCTATTGGTGCAAAATGTTTTTCACAGTAGTCAACAACATCAGGTTTACTCCAAAAGTATTTCCATGTTGCTTCTGTGGCAACAGGTAACACTGGAGAAGATATCCTAACCATCTTCAATGCATCAGGTTGTTTGCTTACGTACTCGACTAGATTGTACACTGATTGAATGTTGTGTTGCATCAGTTCCCACAATCTATCCTCTGCTTCTGACTTGTGTTCATTCAACCAACGAACAGTTGTTGCTCTGCAATTGAATGGTTGTTCATGCTCTTTAAGAATCTTAGGTTTAAGATTCTGATCAGGGTGCATATATTTACAGGCAAAGCCTATACGTTTATTCATCTGAATTTTCTCTATTTTCTAATATCTTGGCAATGTGTTTAGCTCTACTTTTTACAAGTTTAGTGTATTCAGGATTTGTACTCCATTTGTGTAATTGATCAATCAATGCATCAATGTTGTGTTTGCCTGATTCTTGTTGTTCAGTTCTCAAGTCTCTAAATGCTTGGTACACAGGCAGTCTGTTAATTATGCCTATCATATCTTTCACTGACAAACATTTTGTTTTGTACTTCTTCACACCCCATACTGCATCTGGATTTGCTAATGCTTTCATCTGTGGAACATTTTTGCTCCATGTTCTGATGCCAAATAGATTGTTTGCTTCTGTGGCAAATCTACTTTTACCATATCCTGTTTCTAGTACTGCCATTGCAATAATAATATCCCTATGAATTCTTTTTTCAGGTTCTAAATGTAAATTTAAAAAGTCTATGCATCTTCCTACACTTGTAATGAATTGTATATTTGTTTTGTATTCAATGCTTGGTTCAATAAATCCATAACTGTTCCATTCAGCAATTAAACTTTTCTCATATTTTTCTTTAAGTTTGTCTTTGATGTAAAAATTAGGTTTGAATGTTCCATAGGCAAAACAGATAGTCATGCCTAGTAATGCTATCAGCACATACATACTAACACGAAATACTTTTGTTTTCACAATTTTTTTCATACGTCTCCAAATAGTTAAGTTTAAATTATATAAGATATTTAATACTTTGTCAAGTGTTTTATCGCCAGTTTTCTTTGCACCATTCATCTATGCAATCTTTTGGATTTGGATCTCCATGAAATACTGCAACACTAGTGTCTTCCAAAATAGT
>CESP01033347.1_pt1 | contig 19946 bp, 20 predicted proteins | sample 531211 | NCBI WGS metagenome assembly CESP01 (sample SAMEA2622074, study PRJEB7988) | marine metagenome | biome: marine biome (ENVO:00000447); feature: surface water layer (ENVO:00002042); material: "saline water (ENVO:00002010), including plankton (ENVO:xxxxxxxx)" | depth 5 m | reverse complement strand
TTCCCTTTAAAAGATATTCTTCTTTAATAGGTTGAAGTGAATCCCTTGGATAAATACAACTACTTCCTAAAAATAAGAATCTTTTAACTTTAAACTTCCAAGAAGAATGAATAACATTAGTTTGAATTAATAAATTATTCAAAATGAATTCAGTAGGAAATTGTTGATTGGCTAATATACCTCCAACCTTAGCTGCGCATAAAATAACAACGTCAGGTTTATTTTCATAAAAATAATCATTTACTTCATCTGAAACACTAAGATCTAAGAACTTCTTTTCACAAGTAATCAAATTTTTATAACCCTTTTTTAATAAATTTCTGCATACAGCTTTTCCAACCATACCCTTATGGCCAGCTATAAATATTTTATCTTCAAATCTTATAAGTTTTTCTGATCTGAGCATTGGAATTTATTTATGAAAAATTTTTCAAAGATATCTCTTTTTTGATTTCTTTTAAATCATTCTGTATCATTTCATTTATCAGTTCATCTAGAGAAGTTTCATGTTGCCAACCTAAAATATCTTTAGCACTAGAAGAATCTCCTAAAAGGCTATCTACCTCAGTTGGCCTGAAATATCGAGGATCAACTCTTATAACTATTTTATTGTTATCAGCTCTTCTTCCAATCTCATTAATTCCTTTGCCTGACCAAATTATTGATGAACTATTTGAAGTCCATCCTAATTTTGAAGCAGTTATTTCTACAAATTTCCTTATACTTTCTTGTCTCCCAGTTGAGATAACAAAATCCCTTGGCTTTTCTTGTTGAAGCATCAACCACATCATCTGAACATAATCTCTTGCATGGCCCCAATCCCTTTTTGAATCTAAGTTTCCTAGATAAAGGCAATCATCTAATCCATGCTCAATACGGGCTAGACCTCTTGTAATTTTTCTAGTGACAAAGGTCTCTCCTCTTCTTGGACTTTCATGATTAAATAGAATCCCATTGCATGCAAATAATCCATATGATTCTCTGTAGTTAATTGTTATCCAATATGCATAAAGTTTTGCAGCTGCATAAGGACTTCGAGGATAAAAAGGTGTGGTTTCCTTCTGAGGAACTTCCTGAACTTTACCAAAAAGTTCACTTGTACTAGCTTGATATATCTTAGTTTTATTTTTTAGACCAAGCACTCTTACAGCTTCCAATATTCTTAAAGTTCCTAACCCATCGCAATTAGCTGTATATTCTGGGCTTTCAAAACTTACAGCAACGTGACTTTGTGCCGCCAAATTATAAATTTCGTCTGGCTTGATAAGTTGAATAATATTTATTAAGTTTGAGCTATCTGTCATATCTCCATAATGAAGTTTTAGATTCTGAACTGAGTCATGAGGGTCCTGATACAAATGATCTATTCTTGCTGTATTAAAACTACTTGATCTTCTTTTTATGCCATGAACTTCATATCCCTTATCTAAAAGAAATTCTGCTAGATAACTTCCATCTTGTCCTGTAATACCTGTTATGAGTGCCTTTTTCATATCGTATTTTGTTAATCCTAATATTTATTTGATAAATTTAATTTTTATATTTCCTGAATATAGCAGTAAGTCGTATTTAAAAACTCAAAATCTTGCTTGCATAAGATGAAAAAATTAATAATAATTAAAGAAAAAATAAATCTAAATGAAATAATTTTGACAATAAATTAGATGCTATCATATATTCTACTTTTTTTATCCACAATATCATTTTTATCTAGAGGTAGGACTTTAAGAATTGAATCTAAAATATATAGTCTTATAATTACATCTTCTTTATTTTCCTATTCGATCTTAGGTCTTATATCTCTAATAATAATTAATTTAAATAAAAGCAAATTTCCGATAGTTGCTATTTCCAGTCTTATTTTTTTATTAAGTTTTTTCTTCAATAAAAATTCATTAGAAACATATTCAAAAATAAAGAATTTCTTATTATATGAGTTTATAAAATGTAAAAATGATTTAAAAAATTTAAGTCAGAAATTTTATATAATCCTAATCTCCTTTCTAGTAATTTTAGTTACTTTATCCTCTCTTGGGCCAATTAATCATCCCGACGCGTTAGATTATCATGTTGGATATCCTTACCAATTCTGGTTAAGAGGGAGATTCTTTGTTGATGGAGGCTTACATCAAGCATTAATGGGTGCTGGAGATTACGCGAATTTGGCGCTAATTCAGGAAAAATCTATTTGGCTAATAAGGTATATTCAAATTTCAAATTTACCTTTAATAACTATATTCTTACTGAATAATGTAAAGAATAAGCTGTACATTCTTGCTTTTATAAGTAGTTCAACATTTATACAGTGGGGTACTATAGGAAAGCCTCTATTCCTTAGCGAATCCTCTTGTGCGATAGCCTATATCATATGGAAAGAATATAAAGATAATTTATCTAGAAGGTTACTTTTGGTATGTATATTTTCTTGTATAAGTATTAAGATATCTTCATTAATAGTATGCACACCAATATTAATAGATATCTTTTTTGATAATTTTTTTAATAAAAAAATTCATAATGAGAAAAACTTAATTAAATTTTTAAAGAGTATCATCTTCGATAAATCAATACTATTGTCAATAGTAGTATTGCTCGGAATTTTATTTACAAGAATAAAAATTGTTGGGAATTTTGCCTATCCGTTGCTAACAAACATTTTCAATAAAAATGACATCCTGATTAATAATTTCACAGAATTTATTTCTGGGTATCAAAAAGATGGATTATTCCCCTTAAATATATTCCTTCCAATCAGTATTTCTGATATTGCCAGCTCACTTGGGCCAGGGTTATTTCTTATATTATTATTTCTAATATTTAAAACTTTAAAACAAATTAATATAAAAGAAAACAAATTATTTTATATATGCCTAATGCAAATAATACTTTTAATTCTTTTCTGCCAAGGCAGAGCAGATTACTATGCATTGCCAATGATACTTTTAATATATTTTTCTGATAACTTAGATCAATTTTACAAAAATACTTTTTTAAAATTGACATTACATTTATCTATTTATTTCCAGATATTATTAATAATTGGATTTCTGCTTTTTTCAATAAATCAAAATTTATTATCAATTTTAGACTATGAGAAAACAATGACTAAAACTTCATATGGATTTGATTTCTCAAGATTGATAAATCAAAAAACACCAGGTAATTTCTATCAAAATGTAATTAGAGATGCAAGATTATTTTATCCAAATAATTATATTTCACGAGAAATGATGGATAGATGTTTTCAAAATAATTCGCAAAATATCTGTTTTGAAAAATATGATATTACGCAGATACTTTCTGCAAAAGATTTTTTATTAGGTAAAGAGAAATATTATTGTCATAGAGAAACTTTTACATCTGGAGCAAGGAATCCATTCAATAGAAAAAAACGTGAAATTGAAGTTTGTGAAAAGAAAAAATTTACCTAAAAAGATTATATTTTAAAATACAGTAAATTGCTCTGACTCCATCTCTCCAACCAATCTTTTTGCCCTCTTTATATGTTCTTCCATAATAAGAAATTCCAACTTCATAAATTCGGCAATCTAATTTTGCAATTTTTGCAGTTATTTCAGGTTCAAATCCAAACCTTTTCTCTTTTATAGTTATTTTCTTTATTAGTTCTGTTCTAAAAGCTTTATAACAAGTTTCCATATCAGTTAAATTAATATCTGTAAAAATATTACTCAATAAAGTCAAAAAACCATTGCCAATCCTATGCCAAAAATATACCACTCTATGAGGTTGTCCGCCTTGAAATCTACTTCCATAGACCACATCTGCTTTGCCATTAACAATAGGTGAAATAATTTTTGGAAATTCATTTGGATCATATTCTAAATCTGCATCCTGAATTATTATTATTTCCCCTTTTGCAAATGATATTCCAGAATTTAATGCAGCTCCTTTCCCAAGATTCTTGTGATGAAAAATAGTTTTAATATTTTTAGAGTTAATATTTCTTAGGAATTGTCTTGATCCATCTGAAGAGAAATCATCAACAATAATGATTTCCTTTGATTCTACAGGTGAATTTTGTATATTATCTATAACTTTTTCAATAGTATTGATCTCGTTAAAACATGGAACTATAACTGATAATAGGATTTTTTCTTTATTTTGATTCATTTTTCTATTTGAACACAATATATTTCTGCATTATGTATGATGTTAAAGCTAAAAATGGAATAATGACAAGCGAAACGATATTTTTAGAAATTCCAAAAGAATGAAAATACTCTATTAATATCCAATTTATATTCCACAAGAAAATGACCAATATGAAATATTTAAAAATATTTTCAATTCTCAATCTTTTAAATTTAAAAACCTTTTTACCATATAAATAATAACCCAGAAAAAAATTAACCATCTGACTGCAAAATGTAGCTTTAATGGAACTTATAAAAAGCAATAATATTTGAAGAACCAAATTACTTATGAAAACATTAAATAGTCCGTAAAAAAGAAATCTTCGCTTTATATCATCAAAATTACTTATTAATCGCATCAAAAATAAATTTCTATTATCTTCCTAAAATCTATTATTTAATCCTAAACGCCAATAATTAAAACCAGCTTCCAATACATCTTTACTATCAATGCATAATCTTGTATCAAAAACCCAAGATGGTTTTCGCATTAAAGCAGATAATTTATACCAGTCAATATTCTTAAACTGCTCCCATTCGGTTAACACCAAAACTGCGTGACTATCTAAAGCAGAATCTTCAATTGAATTACAAAATTCCCAACTATCATTTTTATAATTTTGATTATTGCTAAAAGAGTCAGAACATAAATCTCTGCAAATTTGATCTTTATCAACCTTAGGATCATAAATCGATAAATAAGCCCCTTCTTCTAAAAGATCATTACAAATATCAATACTGGGTGAGTTCCTAGTGTCATTGGTATTTGCCTTAAAAGCGAATCCAAGAATTGAAATCTTTTTTCCGGAGACATTACCAAATAATTTATTTACTACTAATTTTGAAATTCTAAGTTTCTGCCAATTATTTATATTAAGTACACTTTGCCAATAATTTGCGACATTCTCTAGTTTGTAAAACTCACATAGATAGATCAAGTTAAGTATATCTTTCTGAAAACAACTCCCTCCAAAACCAGGACTAGGATTAAGGAATTTGTTACCAATTCTAGAATCTGTACCAATTGCATTACTGACTTGTTCAATATCAGCACCAGTCTCTTCACAAATAGCAGAAATAGAATTTATCGATGAAATTCTTTGAGCCAAAAAAGCATTTGCTGCTAATTTTGATAATTCCGAACTCCATAAATTTGTTCTTAAAATTTTTTCTTTAGTTATCCAATTTATATATAAATTTTCCAAGGCATCCATAGCATTTTCACTTTCACCACCAATTAAAACTCTATCAGGACTTTCTAAATCTTTTATCGCATTACCTTCTGAAAGAAATTCAGGATTTGATAAAACCGAGAAAGTTTTTGATGTTTGATCTTCAGAATTTTTTTTATAGGAACTATCAAGAATTTTCTTTATAGTTTCGGCTGTTCTAACAGGTAAAGTGCTTTTTTCCACGACAATCGTATGGCCTTTTGAATATTCTGCTATTTGTCGCGCAGAAGCTTCGATCCATTTAAGATCACTTGCTTTGCCAGCTCCTACTCCCTTCTCTTTAGTAGGAGTATTAACAGATATAAAAACCATATCCGCTTCTTCTATTGATGATTGAATATCAGTTAAGAAAAATAGATTATTATTTCTACACTTTATTAATAGTTTTTCTAATCCAGGCTCATATATTGGTAATTTTTTTAAGTCTTCATTATTCCATGCATCAATTCTAGAGGTATTAAGATCGACTACTTTGAATTGAATATGAGGACATTTATTAGCAAATACTATCATTGTTGGACCTCCTACATATCCTGCTCCTATGCAACAAACTTTTTTAACTTTATAGCCACTCATTTAAATTTATTAAAAGCAAATTGATAATTTAATAAATTTATCATTAAAGTAATTTTTATAGTGAATTAAATTTATTTCTAAACTTTTTTTTATAAAATATTTTTTAAATAATTGCCCAAAAATTTCTTTTGATTTGCTCTAAAATATTACTTTATAGAGATAAAGTGGTACATTAAGAATTAATTTAGATAGAAAAATTAAATGATAAATAAACAAATTAAAAATAACAAACTTAGAAATTTAGTAACGGGTGGGGCTGGTTTTTTAGGTTCCCATCTTATAGATAAATTGATGAATGAAAATCAAGAAGTTATATGCTTGGATAATTATTTTACTGGGAGCAAAATCAATGTACAAAAATGGTTAAATCATCCAAATTTCGAGATTATTAGACATGATGTAACAGAACCTATTCAGCTTGAAGTTGATCAAATTTGGCATTTGGCATGTCCAGCATCCCCTATCCACTATCAAGAAAATCCAATAAAAACAGCTAAAACAAGCTTTTTAGGAACCTATAATATGTTAGGTTTAGCCAGAAGGGTAAAAGCAAAGTTTCTATTAGCAAGTACTAGTGAAGTATATGGCAACCCCAAAAAAAATCCTCAGGAAGAGAGTTATCATGGATATGTAAATCCAGTAGGATTAAGAAGTTGCTACGATGAAGGTAAAAGAATTTCTGAGACTTTATGTTCTGATTATCAAAGGATGCACAATCTAGATATCAGAATAATGAGAATCTTTAATACTTATGGACCAAGAATGAAACCAAATGATGGAAGAGTCATTAGTAATTTCATATATCAAGCTTTGAATAAAAAGCCTTTAACTATATATGGTAAAGGGATGCAAACGAGATCATTTTGTTATGTAGAAGATTTAATTGAAGGTATGTTTAATTTAATGAAAAGTAATGTTAATTCACCTATAAATATAGGAAACCCTGAGCAATTAACTATTCTAGATTTAGCAAAAAAAATAAGAGGAAAAATAAATCCTGAACTTGAAATAATTTTCGAAGTTTTACCAGAGGATGATCCTTTAGAAAGACAGCCAGATATTACAAAAGCTAAAACCCAACTTGGATGGGAACCTAAAATATCATTAGATAATGGATTAGAAAAAACAATTTCTTGGTTTAAAAATTTATTAAATGAGGAGAAAAATACTTTTAAATAAATTTTATAATTTAATAGCCATTAGGATTTTTTTTCACCCAGTTCCATCCATCTTTACACATTTCTGAGATGTTTCTTTTTGGTTCCCAATTCAAAATCTTCTTTGCTAGGTCACAATTTGAATAAACGATAGGCTTGTCTCCTAATCTTCTTTCTGAAAATCTATAGTTTATTGATATTTTATTAACCTTTTCAAAAGTTTTTACAAGTTCTAAAACAGAATAACCTTTACCTGTTCCTAGATTAAAAATTAGAAAGGGTTCTTTTTCCTTTTTTTTCAAAATATAGCTTAATGCGGCCAAATGCCCTTCAGCTAAATCCATAACATGTATAAAATCTCTTATACATGTTCCATCTTCAGTAGGCCAATCATTGCCATATATGTTTAAAACTTTTCTTTTTGATATTGCTACATCACAAATATAAGGGAAAAGATTATTAGGAATATCTAGAGGACATTCACCAATTTCTCCAGAGGGATGAGCACCTATTGGATTAAAATATCTTAGTGAAACTATATTCCAATTATTTTTTTGTAAACAACAAAAATCTTTTAATATATTTTCAACAGCTAATTTAGTTTGTCCATAAGGATCAATTGGTCTTAATTGATAATTTTCACATAATGGAGATATTTCTTCGGGGCTATATACCGTAGCACTACTACTAAATATAAAATTTTTACACTTATATTCGGCCATTACTTTAAGTAACTGGATAGTGCCGTATACATTAACATCCCAATATAAATTAGGCTGAGATATTGACTCCGCAACTGATTTTAGTCCTGCGAAATGAATCACTTTATCAATTGGTAAACCAGACTTTATTTGATTCTTAAAAACTTCTCTTAAAAAATTTGTATCCCTTACATCCCCGATAAAAAATTTAAGTTGGGATTTATCAAAATTTTCAGCTAATTTAGACATTTTTAATAGTCGTTTAATAGATTTTTCTGAACTATTTGATAAAGAGTCAATTATTACGATATTAAAACCGCATTCCAACAAAACTAAGGAAGTATGAATTCCAATATATCCAGCCCCACCAGTAATTAAGATTGAATTCATTTAAGGTTTATAATTTATCTTTCTTAATGATTAATGGTCTTTAACCTTGAAAATATCTTTTTAATATACCTAAGCAAAAAAGGTATAAAGAAGAAGAATTTAAAATAATTGAAATAAATAAGTATGAGCTCTTTTAGTCTTTTTCTTAAAAATATTGAACTTATACCACCCGCTTGTATATTTATTAGAATTTCTTTTATAAAAATAATTTTAAAATCTTCTAGAGGAAACATTTTGAATATCAAATCAGAATCTGCTGCCAAATAATATTGATCTGAGTAGGGCATTAATTTTTCAAGTAATTCTTGAGAAAAGCATAATGATTGATGTGTTGGGACATATCCTAGGAAAGTAAACTTAGCTAACTCTTTATTTGAGGAAAATCTAATATTTGGAACAGCATTTATTCTTAATACGTTATCGTTTCTTTTATTAATAAATTGAGTTCCAGAAATAATTAACTTTTGATTAATTTCACTTAAATTATGAGCTATCGTTTTTGCAATTTTAGATAAAGAATTTTTAGTAGCAAACCAATCATCAGACCCTAAGAACATTACCCAATCTTTTTCATTGGCGAATTTTGATCCAAATGTCATAGAAGGAAATATCCCTTTATTTTCTATTGGCTCTTGGTAGGCCGTAAATCTTTTATCGAGAGAAACACACAAATCTAACCATTCTTTATGTTCTTTTACTGAGTTAGCGTCAACAAAAATAACTCTCCAGTTTCTAAAAGTTTGACCTAATAAAGATTTCTTAAATCTTTCCAATTTTTCAAAAGAGTTATATGTAGGAACAATTATTAAGAAACTTATTTCTTTTGGCATATTAAATCAAGTTAATTTATTTAAGAAGTCTCTCTTCTAGGTTTTTAAGTTTAAGTTAAAAAGATCATACTAAAAATTTATTATAATCAAAAGAATTTAATATAAAATATAAAAAAAATTAATTTAATTGATAAACTTTTATATTCTATTAAAATTTCTAAAAAGAATAAATTAAAATATAAAAAATTTTATGAAAAAGGTTTTATTATACGGAGAATTTACTCCAAAAAGTACTACAGGGATTGCTTATATGAACAGTATTTTAGAAAGAAGTCTTATTAACTTAGGTTATAAAGTAAAAAAAATTATAGAGCCTAGAACAAAAGATTACTACAAAAAAAGAAAAATAATCAAAAAAAATTTTAATTTAAAAGACTTCATAAAATTATTTTTTTTCTTGATATTTACAAAAAAACATGACATAAGCTTCATTACTATTTCTATGGGAAATATTGGATTAGTAAAAACTGCTATTATTCAATTCTTATTAAGTTTAAAATCGCATCGGATATATTTATATGTTCATAGAGGGGATTTAAACAAGAATTTTAATTCTTCAATTTATAAGAAGTTCATAATAAGTTTAATTTTAAAGAATGCCTTCAAGGTAATATTTTTATCAAAAATATTTAAGGAGAATAATAAAATAAAATCTTTAGAAGATAAAGTAATTATATTGCCAAATGCATTAGGAGAAGAAGATTGCTATACCAGTAAAAGATTATTTAATATCAAGAAAAGTAAAATAAAAAAAAGTAAAAATAAAAAAATAATAAATTTCTTATATTTTGGAAACATTCAAAAAGAAAAAGGTATCAATAATATTTTAAAAGCAATTAAAATAATTAATAATAATAATAAAGGTTACCGAGTTAAGCTTGATGTGTATGGAATGAATTTTGAAGATATTAACTTTGAACATGATTTTATAGAATATAAAGGTAAATTAGAAACAAAAGAGAGATTAAAATATATGAGCAAATATGATTGCCTCATAACGGCAAGCTTAAATGAAGGTTTGCCAATGATTTTAATTGAATCATTATCTATAGGATTGCCTTTTATTACTACGAAAGTTGGCGCTATTGAAGATTTACTTATCAATAATTATCCTTATGTTTGTGATATTGATATTCTGAGTATAAAAGATAAAATACATCAATTTTGTATTGATCTTAATAATAATAAAATTAAATTAATTAAGATAATTATTGAAAATAATAATTTATTTCTTAATAAGTTTGAATATTCTATTTTTGAGAAAAATATTAAAGAATATATCTATTAATAATAAATATCATTTATGGTTTTAAAGAAAAAAAAAGGATCCAAAAGCAAATGTTTAATTACTGTTTTATTGTGTGTATTTAATGGAGAGATATGGTTAAGAGAATGTATTGAAAGTATCTTAAATCAAACATACAAAGACTATGAATTTTTAATTATAGATGATGGTTCAAACGATAAAAGTTTGTCCATTATAAAAGAATATGCAGAAATTGATAAAAGAATAAAATATATTTCACATTATAATATTGGATTAACTGAAAGTTTAAATAAAGGACTTAAAGAGGCTAAAGGCGAATGGATAGCAAGAATAGATTGTGATGACATATCCCTTCCTCAAAGACTTGAATTACAGTTAAATTATGTTTTAACTAAGAATTTTGGAATAGTTGGATGTCAATCAATAATAATAGATAAAAAAGGATCTAATAAAAAAAAGTTTTTTATACCAGTTAAAAATGATATTATTTATTTCAACTTAATAAGACAAAAAAGATTTTTTAGCCATTCTTCAGTTTTATTCAATAAAAAGTTAGTTCTTAATCTTGGTGGTTATCGCAAATGTATGAAAAAAGCTCAAGATTATGATTTATGGCTAAGAATATCTGAGATTAGTAAACTTGGATGTTTAAAATACTTCGGCGTACATATAAGGGAGCATGAAAATAGAATTTCATTTAATTACAAAGGGATTCAACAAAGAATTTATGCTCATTGTGCTCTAATATCTCACATAATAAGAACTAAATATGGAAATAAATATGATCCTCTCTCTGATAATTCACAATATAAATTTTCATTTTTTTTCAACTTTGTTTCAAAACGTTTGGAGGAATCAAATACTTTAATTTTTTATGAAAAAATATACGATTTCAAAAATAATTCAAGTAATTTTGGTATCTTGAAGAATATATTTTTTATTCCAATTTACTTCAATAAATTTGATTTAATTCAAAAGTTATTTAAATGGATTTATATAGGTGATTTCATATCAAAGGGAATTGCCAAAGAATGGTTAGAATTAAATAAAAAAACTACAAACGAATAAAAAATTGAGAATAGAGCACCTAGGCCAATCAGGTCTAAAAATTGATCACCAAAATCAATCTATTTTAATTGATCCATACCTTAGTAATTCTGTTGAGATTTTAGATTCTCCAGATTTAGTTAGAGAAATTCCAATTTCATATAATCCAGATGATCTCAGAAATATAGATTGGATACTTATTACTCATGATCATATAGATCATTGTGATCCCCATACAATACCAATACTCGCAAAGGGTAATCCTAATGCTAAATTTATTGGCCCTTATCCAGTTAGAAATATATTAAAGAAATGGAAAATTCCTTCGAATAAAATAATTCATTTAAAGAATGAAAAAATAAGGCTTTGTGATGATCTATCTATTCTTCCAGTGCCATGCTCGCATCCGAAACTTGAATTAGCAGCTGACGGCTTCCCAACAACTGTTGGTTGGATAATAGATAATAAAAAAACTCGTATTTACATATCTGGCGACACAAATGTTACTGAACAGCTTATATGTTTTTTAAAATCAACTCCACAAATAGATATCGCTATTTTACCTGTGAACGAGGATAATTTTTTTCGTAGAAGAAGAGGTATTATCGGCAACATGAGTATTAGGGAAGCTTTTGGATTGACAGATGAATTAAATATCAAAAAGCTATTTCCTGTGCATTGGGATATGTTTGAAATCAATAGCACCCTTCCTGAAGAAATAGATATTATTTATAAATCCTACAAATGGGATTTTAAATTAATTCAAAATATATCAAGATTAAATTTTTAAATATAGTAATTTAATTTTAAAATTATAAAAGGATATTGTAATTTTTATTAAGTTATAAAATGATATAATTTTTTCATGAAGAGTTTATTAAAAATTTCTAATAAAAAAGAAAGCTTTAGTTCATTTATAAAAGATAAAAAAATTGCTTTAGTTGGACCTGCTAATTATTTAAATTATTTTGAATTTGGGAAAATTATTGATAAATATGATCTAGTGGCAAGAATAAACCGCGGCATTGAACTAGTAAATAAAAAAAATAATAGTAAAATCGGTTCAAAAACTGATATTCTTTTTAACTGTTTAATTGAGCATAAAGATAATGGAGGTGTAATTAAATTAAGAGAATTAAAGAAAAATAAGGTTAAATGGCTTTGTACAATCCCTAGATCTAATTTTTCAGGCGAATCAAATTCTAATAAACTAAGTAAAGGAGTAAAATTTTTAACTTTTTTAAAATTAAAATATTTTTTTAATTTACATATTTTTGATTATAGGAAGTATAACAAGCTAAATAAAAGTATTAGGTGTAGAAGTAACATGGGTTTCTCTGCTATTTTTGATCTTTTAGAATGTGGAGCCAAAGAAATTTTCGTAACTGGATTTAGTTTTTATATGGATTCATTTATGGAAGGTTATAAAAAAGGATGTTCTAGAAGTGAGGAAAAGTTTGCAAAAGATTGCTTTTCATCAATTAGACATGACCAAATAAATCAATGGGAATTTTTAAAAACTAATAGGAACAATCCACGTTTAAAATTCGATCCAGTTTTATCAGAACTTCTCAATAAAGAAAAGTTAAATAGAGATGAATTTGCAGAGATTATTAAACTAGTTAAATCAAAAACTTAATTAATGTCAGATAAAAAAGTAAATTTTTGTTTTGAACCATTTAAAGGAATTCATAGGGATGAAACTTTATACATTATTGGTAACGGTCCAAGTCTTAATGAAACAGATTTGGATCTCATATGTAATTCGCCATCAATTGCAATGAATAGAATTTCAATGATATATGAAAAATTTTATAAATGGAGGCCGACATATTACTTATTTTGTTCATCAAACATATTAAATCCAATATGGGGAGAAGAATGGGCATTATCAGTTATAAATGCCGTTTCAGAAAACAAAACTACTAGTTTTATTGACAAAAGATGTCTGGAATTACTTAAAAAGAAAGGAATAAAAATTAATAAAAATATAAATTTAATTAAAAATTTATCTGAAAATAAACCTAATATTTATGGAGACATTAATCCTAAGAGTTTTTCAACGAATATTTTAAATTCGATCGATAAATCAGGATCTACTATAAATGTGGCACTTCAAATTGCTTATTATATGGAACCAAGAGAAATCATCTTTCTTGGGACAGATTTAGGTTGGCAGACTAATAATGGTTCAAAAATTGATAATAATCATTTTGATAAAAACTATAAAGCACATATACCTGATCCAATAAAAGTAAATTTACAAATGCGGAATATCCACAAATTATCAAGAAAGATTTTCAATAGAGATAAGCCATACATAAATTTTTATAATGCTTCCAAAAAAACTAAACTAGATGTATATCCAATTATAGATTTTAATAAATATGCTACTAAAGGTTTAATTGCAGAAGATTTAGATAAATACAATACTGCAAAAAATTATTGGAAAAATCTAAAAAAAGGTAATAAATATTTAATAAAATTAAGGCGGATTATCTTTCGGTTTAAAGAAAAAATTTTTAAATTTATACAGAAATTAAAAAGATTTAATATTAATAAATTTATCAAAATTTTGGGTATATTTTTTTAAATATCCTTAAGAAATATAATCTTACTCTACTTTTTAGAATTAGTATTATAAAAAATATTTTTCTTACATAACCATGTAACCTTAGGATAGTAATAATAATTTTCCTAATGATTCCTCTCGTTTTCCAAACATAATAATGTAATTCCCAACTATAAAATGATATTGCCGCAAGTTTTGATCTCAAGGATGGATAACCAACTTTAGAACTCTTTAATCCAATTTTTCTTAAAGGAACAACTCTTAAATATTTTGCCACCCAAATTAAATGCTTTAATCCATAAAAAGTATTATTCTGGCAGCAATATTTAATTGTTTTACCACCAAGAAGTTGCTTAGCAAAATGAATTAGTTGTTCATTATGAAACAACATTCTATATTTCTTGAAATGATAATAGTTTTTAGGATATCGATTCTGAAATGGTTTTAATAGATCTTCTTCATTTATATTTCTAATGGCTGAACAATTTTCCAAAAGTGCTCTTCTTCTACAAATAAAAAACCAATCATTAAAGTGAAGAAGCATATCATAGTAACTGAAAATATCTAAACTCCCATTTTCAAGAGTTATTATTCTTAGAGATTTTTTTTCATTAATTAAACTTTCAAATCTATTAATAGTTTTCAAAAATTTATTTTTATCGACTATTTTCAAATCTGAACGGATCTTCATTACCCATTCTTCATTTGAATTTATGCATCCTTTATAAATAGTTTTTGTTTGTCTTTTTAAATTCATTGGTTTACCCAGCGGGGGTATAAGTGTACTACCTGGATCAGAATTATTTATTATTTTTATATTTTTAAATTTTCTAAAATAATTATTTTCAACTTCTTTTTTATAACAAGAAACTATGATTTGGTAATTTGGGAAGCAAGAAGCTAAATCTTTAACAAGATATTTTGTGTTTGAAATAAATGGTCCTTGAACAAGGATTAACATGAGAATAATCTATTCTAATTATTAAATCATTTTTGTATCATAATCAAAAGTAATTAGCTATTCATTATATGATTATTATTAAATTGAAAAATGAAATTCTTGGATAATAAAGATTTATATAAAATAATAAATGAGCTAAATAAAGAAAGTCCCTGGAATCATTATTTTTGGTTAAATGAAGAGCTACAAACTTTGGAAAAAGTAGTAAATCTAAAAAGTGAAGGTTCAAATTTAGAAAAATGGAATAGGATTAATAAAATTGTGGAAGAAAAATACTTTAGCAACAAATCAATTCTGGATATTGGTTGCTCAGATGGTTACTTTTCGTATAAGGTATCAAATTATGCGGAAGAAATCTTAGGTATTGATCTTGACCCTTCAAGAATAAAAAAAGCTAATTTTATAAAATCATATTTTAAATTAGATAATTGTAATTTTTTAACTCAAGATATTTGCGCCATTGAAGATGAAAAATATGATATTGGATTAATCCTGGGCTTATTGCATAGATTACCTGACCCATTACTTTTTTTACAAAGAGTAACAAATATATGTGATGAATTAATTATTGAATACAAATACTATAAATCAAATAAAAATATAGCTTATTATGGGAATGCTCAAAAAAAATCGAATGATCTAAATAAACTTTATTTCATTTTTTCACCAAATTGCTTAGAAAACATTTTAAGCAACTTCAACTTTAAAATAATTAATGCAGAAAAATTGAAAATATTTAATAAATTAAAATTCCCAAGACATATAATTCATGCGAAAAAAGTCTAGCTCTCATATCAAGATTTTCATTTTTGGAAAAAATTACAAAGTTTAATTTGGAAGGTTCATTTATAAGAAATCAACAAAGATTTCCTATTTCAAAGTTTGGTTGGCCACTTAAAGAGGCTTGTGATGTTATTTTGAATGGGGAACAAGAATGGAAAGCTAATGCCATTAATATTATTAATCAACATACATATATAAGAAAAAAAATGAAATCTTTGGGAGATCTTTATAATTTGGATGAACTAAAAAAATGGGACATTAATTCAATATTTGTTCCATGGTTTTCTCAAAAACCAATATTGAATAGACAATATTATGATAATGATTACCTAACTAATAAAACCGATGAAATAATTAAAAAGCTTTGCGAATTGATATCAAGTATTGAGAAAAAAGGATTTATCGAAAATATAGAATTAAATAAAAATATAATTGTTTATCCTATTGATATAGATAAGAATTGTTTTTACGTTCGAGCAGGCAATCATAGAGCAGCTGTTTTAGCAGCATTAAAACAAAAAATTCCCTGTTACTTAGATAATATTAACTTCCTCAAATTAAGAGATAAAAAGCTTATTTACAAATATTTTTGGAAATTTAAACTATACAATAAATATAAGAATTACCCTTACTTAAACTCTATTGATAATTGGCCAGCAGTAAAATCTAAGATGATTTCATTAGAAAATGCCATTTCTATAAAGAATTTATATTGTTCATAATTTTTTTAGTTTCAAACCCAACCTGCATCTACATTAATAATCTGTTTAGTTATTTTGCAGGCTTGATCTGAAGCTAGAAACAATACTAGTTTCGCAGGTTCATCAGGATTTAACTTACCTTCTAGCAACTGATTGGCTTCTATCAAAGATTCAGCTTTTGAATCAACCCATTTTGCCAATTGTTTTTCAGTCATTATCCATCCAGGTTGAATTAAATTTACTCTTATATTTCTTTCACCAAGAATTTTAGCCATGGTATTAATCAAACCAACTAGTCCTGCTTTAGCGATTGTATAGACAGGCATCTCTGTAGTTCCATTTAAATATGAAATTGATCCCATACAAATAATGCTTGCTCCTTGTTTTGAATTTGTAAATTTTACAAATTCTTTTATACAAAAAAACTGACTTTTAGAATTAATGTTTTGATAATAATCCCAATCTAATGATGAGAGAGTTTCCCAATCATGTCTTTGATCATCAGCAGCATTATTACAGAGAACGTCCAAAAAACCATATTTGTTATGTATCTCAAAAAAAACTTGAGGGATTTTTTCAGTATCAGTTAAATCACAATAGAAGAACTCAGGTTGTAGAAATTTTTTCCCAGATGGCATTGATTTTATTAATAGACCAGCATCATCTTTCTTAATATCTAAAATGATTACTTGAGAGCCTTGATTATAAAAATATTTTGCAATAACTGATCCAATTCCGGTTGCACCTCCTGTAATCACAACATTTTTCTTAATTAAACTTGAGTATTGAACAGAATAATTTCTCAAACTATTCTCCTTTCTTCAAAAATTTCATAGACATTATTTGAAATCATATCTATCACCATTTTAATAGTCATATTATTGACTCTTTTTACAGCTTCGACGGTATTAGAAGAATTATGCGAACCTAAAATGCAGTTTCTAATCTTGATTAAATCTGAATCAATAGGCAAAGGCTCTTTTTCAAAAACATCTAACCCTACTCCTCGTAACTTATTTTCTTTTAGGGCTTGTATTAAATCATTTTCGTTTATTAAAGGGCCCCTACTTACATTAATAATATATGGTTTTTTAAACATCATTGATATTGAATCTTTATTTATAAGATGAATATTGTTTTTATTAAGAGAACACGCTAAAACAATAAAATCTGAGATTTCACATATTTCTTCAAATTCAACTTTTAAGAAAGGATTATCTAAAAAGGCTTCTTTCTTAAAGTTAGGATCGCAATAAATGACATCCATACCAAAAGCTTTTCCCCTTTTAGCTATCTCTTGTCCTATTGAACCAAATCCAACGAGGCCCAATTTCTTGCCATAAAGAGAGCTTCCTTCAACCTTATGCCAATTACCATTCCTAACTTCGTAATCAATAATATGAGTTGATCTTGATAAGGATAAGACATAACTCATTGCCTGCTCTGCAACATCATAACCAAAAACATTTGGAGTATTAAATACTGGAATATTGAATTCTCTAGCTGCTTTCAAATCAATATTATCAACTCCAATTCCCCATTTAACAATAGCTTGAAGTCCTTTATTAGATGCAACTTTTATTACTTCCTGATTAATTTCATCATCACCAGCAATAATAAAATTATTACCCGGCAATATTTCCAGAATTTCTTGAGAATTAAATTGTTGGTTCTTAGGATTTAAAGCCTGCCATTCTAGACCAGAATTTTTGAGCTCTTTAATATGATCTCTTATATGCCTGACTAAATGACCACAAGTAATTAATAATTTCATAATTTTTTTGTTTCAATTTCAAAGATTCTTTCTGCCAAATAAAAATCAATCTCTTCGTCGATGTCAATTGCCTCTAAGGCCTCAAGCTCAAAAAGGAAAGGTCTACTTCCAATTCTATTTCGATTTTGTATCAACAAATCTCGCTCAAAAATATAAATGCATGAGTTCTCTTCATATATTGGAGGTAAGTCTTGAGTCCTCATTAAAATTTTCTCATTATGATTTATTGGTCTTGACATAGAATCCCAATATCGAGTTTGTTTTTTTGTAACAGAGAAAAGAGAGTCATAAATTGGAAAATTTTTTTTAAAGATTTTCAAAGCATTATTTAAGGAATCTAAAGATAATAAGGGATTAGTTGAATGAGTTTGTACATAAAACCGTGAAGGAACAGCATTTACATCATGCAGGAGAATATCATTCATTGGACAATGTTCGCTAGTCAAAGATTCTGGTCTATCTATAACTAATATTTGTGGAAAATCTTTTTTACATAAATCTTTTATCAGCAATGAATCTGTATTAATAACAACCTTATCAATTCCAGTACAATTAAGTAATTTTTCTGCCATATGATAAAAAAGAGGTCTACCATTACCAAATTCTTTATAATTCTTACCTTTAACCCTCGAAGAGTAATGTCGCATAGGCATAAGCCCTACAAATTCATACATAGATTAAATATAGATTAATAATTTATTATCATAAATTCAAAATGAATCATAATTAATTAAATTTCTCAATTTTTCATTATTATTACTATTTTTTATATTATTAAGTTTACCTCTATTCTCTTTAATTTTTTTTGGTGGATAGTAAAAAGTTGATTTTAATTGATTAATCTCATTATTCTTTAAATTGAGTCCTTCATATGTTCCAAGATATTGATTAAATCTAAAAAATATTATTGAAATCAAATTTGCCCTTAAAGATTTAATTGATCTAGTTGCTAATAAATCAGAAAAAATACTTAAAAAAATCAGATAAGTTAAATTAAAAAAATTCATTGATATATGAGACTCAATTCTCCGCAAGGCTATCGCTTCTCTTTTATATCTATTTTTTATTTGCTTCCAACTCTCTTCGTGAACATGGATAATTTCGGCACTAGGTACATAAACTATCTTATTTCCGATATTGTACTGTTTTTTTGCCCAATCTAAATCCTCTAATCCTGTTAAATCTTCATCATAACTAATTTTCTGCCATGCTTTCTTTCTTATTGCACAATTAGCATTGTTGCAAAAATAATTAGTTTTTATATCTGCAACTTCATTGGGAAAGTAAGATAAGAATACTTGATGTTCTGAAAACTTAGTCTTAGCATTTCCTCTTTGTTTTCCATATGAGCAAACTACAGAATCATCTTCAAAAGGTTTAATAAGATTACTCAACCAATTTTTATCGGATGGGTATACATGAGCACTTAGAAAAATTAATATGTCATTATTAGCAAGATTACAACCAATATTTAAAGCTCTTCCAAATGTAAAATCTTGCTTTGAAATTTTTTCTATTTTTACTTCATAAGAGGATGCAATTAATAAAGTATCATCAGTTGAGCCTGAGTCAACAAGAATAATCTCATCAGGTAATTTAGTTTGTTGCTGAATTCCATAAAGTAATTTTCCAATATGCAATTCTTCGTTTAATGCTCTTATAACAATCGATGTAGTAAAATTATTTAACATTTCAAAATAAATCGGTCGAAAGTCAATAAATATGCAATATTATATCATTAAAGGTTTTTACTAATTACATCCAGTTTAATTGAAAATTTATCCGAAAAGTAAATTTTTAT
>CESP01160835.1_pt1 | contig 20030 bp, 17 predicted proteins | sample 531211 | NCBI WGS metagenome assembly CESP01 (sample SAMEA2622074, study PRJEB7988) | marine metagenome | biome: marine biome (ENVO:00000447); feature: surface water layer (ENVO:00002042); material: "saline water (ENVO:00002010), including plankton (ENVO:xxxxxxxx)" | depth 5 m | reverse complement strand
TAAAAATTTCATTATCAGAAACAACTACATCTGTTTTGTTCAAATTATCACCGCCCACTTTAAAATTAAATATATTATCTAGTTCAAGATATTCACCGTTAAATAATATATTCAAAATATCTTGGTCCCAATAAACTAAGTCTATGTTTTTGTTAGTAATTATTTCTAATGATCTCATCTGAATAAGTTTTTGTCTCCATTTATTTAAGTCGATAAACATCACTCCTGCATTAAAATATGTATTTAGGCCAGAATCAAACCTTGAAAAAAAATCTGTATTATTTTTATCTTTAGTAAATTCAGTATTGACACTGATCGTATTTTTACTTTCATCAAGTAATTTAAATTGGAGATTTGCTTCATTGATAAATTCAGAAACACAAATTACATCACAGTCCAAATATAAAATTTGATCAATTGACTCTGGAAGAAGACTCTCTATATAAAGCCTGTAATATGTTGCTTCAGAAACATGAGCATTCTCAACATTCGGAAAATGAACTCCTTCAACATTGAATTCAATAATATTTAAATTATTTAGTTTTGGATGGGAATTTAATATATGTTTATCCACATCTAGTGAAATTGCGTTGTTGTGAATAACATAGATATCAATTTTCTCGGTGGATTTGTCTAAAACTGATAATGCTGAGCAAAAAAATTGGGTATTATAATTCTCATCCAAACAATAAAGAATATTCATATTTTTAGTCTTTCAAGATATCTTTCAATAATCAGTAATTTCCAAATCCTTTGAGAGTTTATCCTTGATTTATTTATTTGTAATTTTTTTAAAATATCTGAATTAAAATTATTTACAATTTTCCCATGATTTATTTCATCTTCGATGCTGGAAATATTCGAATATATCCATTTTTCAAGATTAAATACAAAACCCATTTTTTTTCTATTTAAAAAATTCTCATCAAAATCTTTAGATAAAAAACTTTTTATTGGTTTTTTTCCTATAATTTTGTTTGCTTCTGATGGATTTAGTCGAATTATAAATTCAATTAACTTGTGATCAACAAATGGTGAGCGTACCTCTAATGAATTAGCCATTGATGTTCTATCAATTTTTAGCATCATCATTTCAGATAAGTAAAAATTGTAATCAGTAATTATTGATTTTTTAAATTCATCCTCTATGTCTGGAATAAATTTCTTAAACAAGTTGTTATCAGCCTTAACTCCCAGAAGATTCATAAAATTATTATCTTGAAAAAAGGATGAATACGCTTCTGAAAAGTTTCTTGACTTTGCCAAAAATCTATTTCCTGTTCCCAAATAATTTGGATAAATTTTATTCAGATTCTTTATTGGGTTATAGTATTTACTTCTATTTAATACTGCTGCTAATCTTTTATATCCTCCTAAAAGTTCATCGCCTCCATCACCAGAAATTGCCACTTTATATTTTGAAGAGATTGCTTTAGATATTACATATGATGGAACTACTGAGGGATCTGAATATGGTTCATCAAATGAATCTATAGCAAAGTTTATACTTCCATCAATTTCAGTACTACTTAGTATTTCAACAATACTGTTTGTTCTATATTTATCAATTACTTTGCTAAACCAATATGATTCATCGTACTTAGTATCGTCGTATCCAACCGAGAAACTGTTTATGGCATGTTGATTGTCACTTAACATTTTAATTATTGATGTTGAATCGAGACCTCCTGACAAAAAAGAAGCAACATCTACATCAGATTCCATTCTTAAATTTACTGAATTTGAAAATAATTCTAAAAATTGATCCTGGTCGTAATTTTCTGTGGATAATGAGTCCGAAATATTCCAGTATCTAAAATTTTTTGTTTGAATTTTTTTATTATTCATTTGTACTTTTATTACAGAGCCTGGCTCAACTTTGTAAATATCTTTTATTATTGTATTTGGGGAAGGAACAACTCCAAGATTCAAATAATTTAATAATTGATTTTCGTCAGTCTTTTTATTTTTTGATAACTTTGAGACTGATATTAGATTCGAACCAAAAAATAAATTACTATTTGAAATAGAGTAGAAAAGTGGTTTTTGTCCCAATCTGTCTCTAATTAAATATATTGAATCTGTTTTTGAATCAATAAATGTAATAGCAAATTGACCGTTTAATTTACTAATATAATCTTCACCATACTTTGATAGACCTATTAGTACAACTTCTGAATCTGAATGATTTGTTTTAAAAAGTTCACCATCTTTTTCTAGTTCTTTTCTAAGTTCATTGTGATTATAAATTTCACCATTGAAGAACAATATTGTTTTGTACTTGCCAGAAATCATCGGTTGAGAAGCCTCTTCAGATAGATCAATAATTGAGAGCCTATTAAAAATACCTTGTAAGAAAACGTTTGAATTTTCTGATAAATTACTAAGTGGTAGATTTATCTCTTTATAGTCATCAGGACCTCTACAAGTAATTAATGAATTACAATTTATTAATTCAGAAAAATTATTTTCTGAATAGGATAAGTTGCCAATATAACCACACATTATTTTAAGTATAAATTTTTGATATTAATAACAGTAGAAAAAAAATCATTGTTAAAATTAACTTTAATGTCCAATAAACAAATAAATATTCTTTACGTTTTTGGCAGCGGAAGATCCGATCGAATTAAAGATAATGAAATACAAACTGAAGAATTTTTTTATGGTTATTTTCATTTTAAAAACAAATATGAAAATACAGACTTCATCGAAATGAAGAATGAAGTTAAGCCTGAAAAAATTTCTCAATCAGTCTTATTGTTTATTGATAAAGTTTTTAGAAAGTTGACAAATCTGCCTTTTTATATGAACTTAATATGTACAAAGACAAATTATAAGAAAATTTCGAAAGCTGACAAAATAATTGCAACAAATGATCGACTTGGGTTATCAATTCTACCAATGGTTTTATTTATTAAATTTAAAAAGAAAGTTGAACTAAATATTATCGTAATGGGCCTTTTTTCAAAAAAGAAGAATTTTATTACATCAATTTTTCAAAAAGTTTTATATAGAATTATTTTTAATTCTGTAAGTAAGTTTATATTTCTGGGATTAGGTGAAAAAAATGAAGCTAAAAAAGAATTCGAAAAACATCAAGATAAATTTATATTTTTACCCTTTTGTGTTGATAGTAATTTTTGGAAAAACGATAGTAAAACAAATGAGAGTTCAAATACTGTGCTCTTTCTTGGAAATGATGGAAATAGAGAGTTTTCAAAAGTAGTTGAGATTGCAAGAAAAATGTCTCATATTAATTTTAAGTTTGTGACTTCTCATAATTTTAAAATGGAAGAACTCCCAAAAAATGTAAGTTATACAAAAGCAAATTGGAACGAAAATATATTGAGTGATAAAGATATAAAAAACTTTTATATCGATGCAAAGATAACAATCTTACCATTAATTGATTCTTTGCAACCATCTGGACAAAGCGTTTCCTTACAATCTATGGCAATGGGTACACCAGTTCTTATAACAAAAACTAAAGGCTTTTGGGATTCTGAAAATTTTAAAAATAATGAAAATATTTTTTTTGTCGAAGACAATGAGATAGATTCCTGGATTAAATCTATAAAATTAATATACGATAATCAAGAATTATTAAATAATGTTGCTCAAAACGGAACAAAACTAATCAGAGACAAATATAATTTAAAGTTTTTTAACGATAATTTAGAAAGAATATTATTTTAAAAACAATAAGTAAATAAATAAGATAGATTAAATGTCAAATAAATTAAAAGTACTTGTTGTTGGTGCAAATGGGATGGTTGGAACAGCAGTATCAAAAAAGCTTTTAAAATCTAACAAAGTAAATGAATTAACTTCCTCAACAAGAGAAGATACTGATTTGTTTTCATTTAAACAAACTGAAGAATTAATCAATAAAGAGAGGCCGGATGTTTTAATTATTGCTGCCGCTAAAGTTGGAGGAATTTTCTACAACAATACAAAAAGAACTGAATTTATACTTGAAAATTTAAAAATTAACATAAATCTTCTTGAGTCAACAATTAAATTTCCAGAAATTAGGATAATTAACCTTGGAAGTAGTTGCATATATCCATTAGAAGCTGAAAATCCTATCTCTGAAAATGAATTTATGAATGGAAAGTTAGAACCAACAAATTCCCCCTATGCAATGGCAAAACTTACTGCTATTGAATTAGGGAGATCATTAAGTATCCAGCATGGTCATAAAATAATTAATTTAATGCCAACAAATCTATATGGACCAAATGATTACTTTCATGAATCAAATGGACATGTTATACCATCTTTAATTCATAAAATGCATAATGCAAAAATTAATGAAAAAACTACATTCGAAATTTGGGGTAGTGGATCACCGATGAGAGAGTTTTTATACGTTAGCGAATTGGCAGATTGTATTGAACACTTAATTGACCTTGATACAAATATTGATTTATTAAACGTTGGTAGTGGCCAAGAAGTAACGATTAAAGAATTGGCTCAAAAAATAAAAGATACAATAGGTTTTGAAGGCGAATTGAAATTTGATAGCACTATGCCGGATGGAAATCCTAGAAAATTACTAGATAGTACCCTAATTAATGAACTTGGTTGGAAAAGCAAGATTGATCTTAATGAAGGTCTTGCCAAAACTTATAAATGGTACATAGAGAATGAGGATACCCTTAGGAGTTAGAAGTAGGATATTCCCAGGTCGGAGAAATTAATTTATTTTCCAATAAAACTTGCTCTTGAGTTGCTAAGTCAATATCTGATTCAACCATTTTACTTACAAGCTCTTTGAAACTCGTTTTGTTTTCCCATCCTAAGTTATTTTTAGCTTTCGAAGAATCTCCTAAAAGAAATTCAACTTCATTTGGTCTATAATATTTTTCAGACGTTACAACATAATCTTCCCAGTTTAAATCAACATTAGAAAATGCTTCCTGCAAGAAATCTTTAACTGTATAGGTTTCTCCTGTTGCTAAAACCCAATCATCTGCTGTGTCATTTTGCATCATAAGCCACATTCCATAAACATAATCTTCTGCAAAACCCCAATCTCTTGAAGCTTCTAAATTACCGAGTGTTAATTTTTCTTGTAAACCTAAATGAATTCTTCCAACTGCTCTCGTAATTTTTCTTGTAACAAATGTTTCACCCCTATGTGGGGATTCATGGTTAAATAAAATTCCATTTACACAGAATAAACCAAAAGATTCTCTATAGATTTTTGTCATATTATGAGACAGAACTTTTCCAGCAGCATAAGGACTTTTTGGATCAAATGGTGACATTTCGTTAAGTGGATCTTTGCTTGCACCACCATACATTTCAGAAGACGATGCTTGGTAGAACTTTATATCTTTATTTGAATTTCTTACTGCCTCTAAAAGTGAAACTGATCCTTGAAGGCTTGTGGATGTACTATACATTGGGTTTTTGAACGAAACTGCGACATGTGATTGAGCAGCTAAATTATATATTTCATCTGGCTCAATGGTATTTATGAGCATAGTCAATGAAGATGAATCTGTTAAATCTGAATAATGTAAATTAAGTTGTTTATTTGGTGAATATATTGAGATTAAATTATCTATTCTTGATGTGTTAATCGATGAGGACCTTCTAATTGCTCCATGAACCTCATATCCCTTTTCTAAAAGCAATTTGGATAAATAGTATCCATCTTGCCCTGTGATTCCAGTTAAAAATGCTTTAGTCATATATTTATTCTATACATTTAATTATTTGTTTCCTGTTTTAAGCCTGTCTTTAAAAAATATCCCAAAAAAGTGTAATAAATAATTGGAAACCTAGCTGACTCCATCGATGGATCAAACATTGAAACTAATAAAATTGGCAGCATGTATTGAAGAATTTTATAATTTCCGTAATTTCTTTTCCAATAGAGTAAAACAAACAAATTAAGTAATATTAATAAAACTATGTGTACTATTCCTCCTCTAGCGTAAGACTGGATAAGATAATTATGAACATTTTCATTAGTACTGTCGTTACCGTTGTTATCGGCTAATTTCATTGCAGGAATTATATCTGAATAACCATAACCAGTAAAAATTAATTTTTTTTCTGAAATGTCAGTAATGATATCTTGCCATAACTGTAACCGCCAATTCGCTAATGGCTCTTCAGAATATAATCTAAATCCACCAGCTCCAGCATCTAAAGAAAATGAGCCAAGAGAGAAAAGGCTCACTATATTTTGACCTCTTCTTTCTCTAACTCTCTTGGCATTTTCTAAAATTTGTTCAGTACTTAGATCTTTAGGTTCAGGTGGCTCTTCAACTCTTGTACCAAAGTTAAGCCAATCAAGATTGAAGTTTACGTCTCGGCCTAATGATTCATCAAGCATGTTATCGATGATACTTATTGTGTCCGAAGTAACATTAATAGTAGAAAAAGAGAATACTGCTACAAGAATAAAAATCCCAAAAATGAATTTAAGAATATTATTAAATATAAATTTCCTAATTTGGATAAATTCAATCAAAGCATAAAAAAGTAATGCCACAAAACCACCCCTACTCATAAACGACATTAAAGGGGCAAAAAAACCAAGACTAAGAATAAAAGAATAAAATCTCTTAGTGTCATCTTTAATAATTTTTTTATTTAAAAAATTGATTAACACAAAGATTAATAAAATATCCGAGGCTTTTATATAATCAAATTTATCTGAATATCTTTTAAAAAAATTAAAAATAAAGTTTGGAAACATAAATGTATTAAAAAAATAAATTAGAGGTAATACATATTTCACAAGCTTAAACAGAAGGTTGGAGTCATTATTTCCAAATAAAAAATACCCAATGTAAATAAAAGCAATTGTCCAAATATAGGAACTACTTTTATAAGTGTATGTAGCAAGAAAGCTAGAAGATGAAAAATAAAGAGGTATTAAAAAAGATAGAATTAGTAATTTGTGCGTATTTGTAATTTTTATTTCATGAAGATATTTATTATTTTTCTTAAGAAAAAATATAAAAATTGAAATAAAAAACCCAATCCCGATTGCGAGTTCACCTAATCTAAATCCAAATACAATTATTCCTGTAAATGCTCTACCAAAGAGCATAAGAAGAAGAAAAGATACAAATATTGTGTTAAGAAATAATTGTTTGAAGAATTCTCTATACTTTTTTTCTTTTAAATTTTTCACAGTACGTTTATTTTCCTTATCCTTTTTGAAAACTTTTAGCTTATTTTCATATTATGCGTTTTTCATGTTTTATTCTGATGCAATTCCATAAATATATCAAGATACTCCTCACACATTTTTTCTGCATTAAATGGGTACCTTGTTAATTCTTGAAAATATGTTGAATAATTATCAATTAAATACTTTAATTTATCTTCAAAATTTTTCAAATTAAATTCAACTCCAAATCCTGAACAATATTCTGGAAGTGCTCCACTATTAATATAAAGTAAGGGCAAACCACACTGAGCTGCTTCAATGTGATGATTCCCTGATGGTTCGTTTAATGATCCTGTAACGTAAATATTATGGTTTTTTAATTCTGCTGCAAGAGGAATACCACTCAAAGGTTCAATAATATTTGTATTTTTAAGCTCTAGATTTTTTGGAACGTTACCAATATAAGTAAATTCAATTTTATTTGACCAATATTCATCGTTAATTAGCTCGTCTATTCTTTTATATGTATCAAAGCCTTTATTCCAGTTACTACTCCAGTGATGTGTTACCAGCTTTACTTTTTGGGTGTCATCAATATTATTAAATCCTTCCCTATTAAATACTTTTAAATCTGATCCGGAATATATTATTGATGATTCTGATAAAAATCCGCTTTTTTTATAAATATCAGATAGCCACTCGCTAACAAATATTGTATGGTCTGCTACTTTATTAGCGTTTATATAAAATTTATTTACACCTTTTGTATCTTTTCTTTCATCACACTCATTGATTCTATGAACTACTTTTACATGATTATTATTTTTTTTATATTTTTTGATTTGCTTATGTGTGAAAGCAGAAGATTCTGATTTTCTTCTGGGGTCAGTCAGTAAAATTAAATCAATGTCATTTGAATTTAAATCAAAAATTACCTCATGCCCTTTTTTTTCAAGGTAGTTTCTTAAGTTTATAACAAATAAATTACCACCACCCCAAGGGCCTTCTTTTATGTTTGCCCCAATACTAACTTTCAAGATAAACCTTAAATTTATTTATAAAAGGTGTGAACCCTTCTGGAATAATTTGAGTTTGAATTTTATCGTAAGCATATTCTGTATTTGGCTTAGCCTCCATAAAATTATCCATTTTAAATATTGAACTAGGATGAAGAAATTTTGTAGCTACACCAACATTAGTTGAAATGATTGGTGTTTTAGACAACGCACATTCGTATATGGCTTGAGGCCCACCTTCTATTCTTGAAGAAACAACATATAAATTAAGCATATTGTAAAGTTCATTTAGTAACTTGGGCTCAACCATTTCAAAATAATTAAACTTTATTTTCTCCTGCTTTAATTGTTTGAGAACATATTGCCTTCTTTTCCCGGCAAGAACAACTTCTAAATTTGGAAATTCTTTAGATAAAGCTTTAACAATTGTAATAAACCTATCAGGGCCCTTCGATAATTTTGGAGATTTTAAATCAGCTCCTTCTGTGTCTCTTTGAAATGAACCAACTAAGTAGCTTCCTTGATCAATATTATATTTTCTCCTTAGTTCTTTTTTTTCATTTATTTCAAACCATAATTTTGAGTCAATCCACCATGGATTATTCCAAATTTCTTTGTCTGTTATTTTCTTAAGATCATTTTCTGTTTTATCTGATATAACATGATAAAAATCAACATATTTATCCAATTTTTTAAATTTTCTTTTTTCGTTAAAATCAAATTTATCAAAATCAATATGGTGTAATGTACAAACAACTTTTTTTTCTCTAAGAAACTTTTTTGATATATTGCTAACCGACCATGGAGATATGATCCATAAAAGATCAGCTTTGTTTGGATCATTTGTTGAAAAAATACTATTGTGTTGATTCCATTCTTGGCATAACCTATCAACTATCCATTCTTCGTTTGGATTATTTAAATATAATTTCATAAATATCTCAATTTATTTCGAGCGATTTGGGCATAATATTTTTGTTGTTCACTGTTTAAAGTTGAAATATTGTTCTTCATGTTTAATTCATATAAAACATCTTTTAGAATTTTTATTTTAAATTTTTCATTGTACATTCTAATTATTAACTCATAGTCTTGTGAGTATAAAAAATCCTCATCATAAAAATTTATTTTTTTCAAAATATCTTTATTTATTATTAAACTCCCATGAATAATTGGATTTTTGTATCTTAGTACAAATCCTAAAGGTAAATAATAAGAAAAATTTGGAACTATCCTACTAGAGCCGATAACTGAAGCCCTTGTTGCACAAGCATCTAGTTTGTTATTCAATATGTTATTAATTTGGATTTCAAATCTATTATTTTTACTAATATCATCAGCATCTTGTCTAGCAATATATTCACCATGAGATTTAGATATGAGAAAATTAAGTGATTTTGTTAATCCAATATTTTTATCATTCTTAAACAGCTTTATTCTTTCATCTTTTGATTTTAAATAATTTAAAATTTCGAAAGTATTATCTTCTGAACAATCATCAACAATTAGAAACTCAAACTCGTGATAACTTTGATTTAGAATACTTTCCACTGATGATTGAATAGATTCTTCATTATTAAAGCAACTCATTACTACTGAAATTAATTTTTTTTCACTCATTTAAAATTCTTTCAAAATTTGAAATATAGTCATGCTCATTCAATAAATTATTTAAATATTGATAGTTTGTGGAGCTTATTGTGTTTAAAATTTCACTTGAGTTTAAAAGAGTTAACTTCGATTTTAAGTCATCTTTATTTCCAGATTCGAAACTTAATTTATAATCAGCTTCAAAAAATTCACCTATTCCTCCATTTCTAGGAAAAACCGATGGCACACCCAAAGTTGAAGCCTCGCATAAAAGTGTGGGTTGGCCCTCAAATAATCCAGTTGCTGTGACAACAGCTCTTGAATTTTTAATAATTTCTTTGGAAGACTCATTTTCTACCTCACCAAGGAATTCAATACTCATATATTTTTCCTTAAGATATCTGTAAGCAGGCCCATTTCCGACAATTTTTAGTTTATATGTCAGATCCTTAAGTGATAGATAAGATTTAATTAGATCCTCAACCCCCTTTTCTTCAGAAATGCGTCCTGCATAAACGATATAATCGCTTTTTGAGTTGTAATTAAAATTTTTTTTATCAGCATCTATGAAATTTCTATGTACAAAAATTTTTTGTTTATTAAAGCCTAAATTTTCTAAATACTCTCTGTGAAATTCTGTCAAAGTAAGAATTTTTATATCTTTATTTTTTAATATTTTAAAATATTTTCTACCATATCTGTTTACGATCAAAGATTTTAAATAAGAATCTTCATAATATTTATTAAAGTTACCAGAACCTCTTTTTGAAAAACCACATGCCCCACATCTATCATCACCATTTAAATGTTTTGAAGATAAAAATGAATTTGTACAATCAAATCGGAAATTATGTAATTTAACTAATGTTTTAATATTATTTCTTTCTAATATTTTAAAAATATTTGTTGAAGCCTTAAACCATGTGTTGTGAACGTACGCATAGTCTGGCTTAAATTCATTTATAATATTTTGAAGTTTTTTAGAACTTTCAAAATTTTTGTTGATTAAAAAGTAAAAACTTTGTTTATAAGGTGATTTAATTTGATTTGAAAAGATTAATTTTTTTATTTCGAAATGCTTATCAAGAAGACTTAACTCATTATTAACAGCAATGTCCTCTCCTCCAACATTTCTATAACTATTATGAATTACTAATAATTTTTTCACTTAATTTAATCTTAATGTCATTAAAAGATCAATATAGAAATAAATATCTAATGAGTATTAATATAACATTGTGTTGGTTGGACTATTTTTCACGTACGAATATTCGCTCAAAACATGGCATGAATCAGGTACATTAAACAAAGAACTAGAAATTTACAAAATGCTCAATGAAAAATATGGCGTACGTTTTAAATTTATAACATATGGCGATAAAAATGAAATAGATTATGTCAAAGGTTATGATTTTATATCTGTCATCCCAGTGTTTACATATTTTAAAAAATCTAAAATAAAAATTATAAATATAATAAAATCAATATTTATTCCATTTTTAATAAAAGATCAACTAGATGATGTATCGATTCTTAAACAACATCAATTGCTTGGTTCCTGGACTGCGATAATTTCAAAATATATAAATAATAAACCATTAATCATAAGAACTGGTTATGACATGTTTCTGTTTAGCAAAAAAGAAAATAAAAATCTTTTAAAAAGATTTTTGTACTATTTATTGACGCTTGTAAGCGTCAAATTATCAGATTTATATACAATGTCTAGTGAATCAGATGCGCAACATTTAAAAAAATATTTCAAGATAAAAAATTTAAAGATTAGAAAAAACTGGGTTAATGAGATTAATTTGATAAAAAGATTTGAAGAGAGGTACCAAAATAAAATTATCGCCGTCGGAAGATTAGAAGAGCAAAAAAACTATAGATACATAATTGATTCATTGGTTGGCTCAAATTTTTCATTAGATATTGTTGGCAAAGGCTCAATGGAAAAATCATTAAGAACGTATGCTATAAAAAATAATGTTAATTTAAACTATTTAGGTATTTTTGAAAATGAAAAACTTATGGATATTTATCAAAATTATAAATATTTTGTACTAGCGAGTCACTACGAAGGTAATCCAAAAGTTATTCTTGAAGCTATGTCTTCAGGTTGTATATGTTTTGTTAGTAATATAGAAAATAATAAAGAAATAGTAATAGACAAACATAACGGATTTATTCTCAATGAATCAACTAATTCTCTAATTGATAATATTAAAAAACTTGAAGCAGATAATGTATTAAAAGATGAGATTATTAATAATGGTAAAAAGTTTTTAGAAGATAATTATTTATTAAGTGATCTAGTTGATAAAGAGTTTTCTGATTATAAATCACTTGTTAAGAAAAATTAATTGTCTCCTCCCATCTTTAATTACAATTTGGATTTGTACTTCATATTTTAAAAATTCATCAGCATTATGAGTCGCATTTATTATTGTTAGCGTTCTTTTTTTAAGTATGTCAAATATCAAAACCTTAGTCTCAAAGTCAAGATTTGAAGTAGATTCATCAAGTAACAAGATTTCAGAACCAGATAATAGAGCTCTGATAAAAGATATTTTTTGCATTTGGCCTGTCGATAAACTTTTATTTGAAATCTGCTTATTAAGATCGATTTCTTTTTCTTCATTAAAAAGTTTAAACTCATGAATAAACTCGATCAGCCTTTGATCATCGATGTCAGAATTAACTCCATAAATTAAATTAGATTTTAAATCTGAATTCAAAATCATTGGAGAGGCACTAACATAACTAAACTTATTCGAAAAAGAGATTGATTTTCCTTCAGATGGATAAACAATTCCTGAGAAAAGAGCCAATAGGGTGCTCTTGCCTGATCCATTAGGACCAGTAATTATAGTATGCTTGCCTCTTTCTATCTCAATGTTTAAATCCTTAAAAATTGCCTGATCTTCATTGAAGTATTTAAAACTCAAATTTTGAAAAGAAATAGCAGTATTTTTATCTAAATTAGAGTCAATTATAAAATTTTCTTTTTGACTTGAAACTTTATTGGTTTCAATCTGAAAAAGTTTTTCTGTATATATATGATAAGCATTTAATAAATGAAAATTACTATTGAAAACCCCAAGTGATTGAAACAACCTAAAAACTATACCGATAAAATCAAGCGTTAAAACTTTCGCAAAATTGAAGAAAACAAGCAATATTGATACTGTAAAGACTGTTATAAAATTTGGAATTATCGCATTTATTGTACCTAGTCTTAAATTATTTAATGATGAACTGTAAAAATCATTCAGGCTGTTCTTGAAATTGGAAAGTTCTTTTTCAACATAATTTATTATTTTTATAAGGTACAAGTTGTCTAAAACTTTTTCAATCTCTGAACTTATATCTTGTCCGTAAACATATGTATTATGCGAATATTTTCTTCCAAGTTTTGTTAAGTAGATTGTTGGAAAAATTAAAATAAATCCACCAAATAGAAAAACAATAATTGTCTCTGTGTTAGTTACTAATAAATAAGTAGTATATGCAATAATTTGAAGTGCGCTTCCCAAAAATATTGCAAAAGTCCCATAAAAACTTGCTACCTGATTACTGATGGTGTTTACATAAAAATAAGCATCAGAAATTGAATAATTTCCTTTATCAAAAATTTCTTCCATTAAATGAGATCTAAGGTTTTTTTCAATTTCTATTTTTAATTTAATTACATTAATTTTTTCAAGATAAATTGAGATAAACCTTAATACAACAATTACTGGGAGGATGTTTACATTAGATACAAAAAATGTAATTATTGGATTATCTATAAAGCCTGTTTCACTAAAAATTGAAGTAAGAACAGATATTATAACAATATCAAAAAAAACTATGATATTTGAAGCTATCGAACTAAATACAATCCTAGCTCTTTTGTTTTTTGTTTTTGTTAATTTTGAAAGTTTAAAAAGATCTCTTAACGAGCTACTCAATTTTTTCATTAAATAATTAAATCCTTAAATTAATAATCATTTCTAGATTACTTTAAAAATAATATAATCAATGAAATATTCTTGGTATTATCATATTTTTATATGGCATATGCAAAGCTGTTTAAATATAGTGTAAGATTTATATTCTTACAATTTGTTCTTACTTCTTTAACAATATATTTTTTTGATAATTATTTAATCAAAGATTATCCCGATGCTGGAAAAATTCTAATTGATCAATTAGTTGAAGACAGAGATAGGTTCTACCCAATAGTTGGAAATGAATTTTTAAAGTTAGATATTTATTTAACTTTATTTGTTTTTATTTTCCTCGTGATTTTGTATTCAACAAATTTTTATACTTACGTTGATGAATTGAGTTTTAAATATGAAAGAAAATATATTGATGATTTTATAAACCTTTATCTTCTGTGGACCTGTACGTCGATGGTATTTTTTACACTTTTAAGATTTAATGTCTTATCAAGAGGAAGCCTCATAGCGTTCACTTTTATTGGTCCTGTAGTTTTAATGTTGTTTCGAAATAGTGAAATTATTCTTGCAGCTTTTGGAAGGCCAATGACATCAGAGAACGCATTAGTTTTTAACTTAGATAAAGAATCGACTTTTAGAAATTTAAGAATCCTTACTTTCAGAAAAATAATTCGTGAGAAAAATGGAATGAATTTTCAATCTAGTAAAGAAATCATAAAAGAGATTGATGAATTAAATAAAGAAAAAGAGATCAACCTTATCGTCTTAAATCTAAAAGACCAAAAATCTTTACCCATTGATCTAGAAAACTATTTAATTAACCTAAACAAAAAAATTCTTCTAATATCAAAAGAAAAAATATTATTTAAAAATATTTTTATATTCCGTAGAAAAATTTTACAAGAGAGTTACTTAACCTATTTCAATAATGATATTCAGTATGGATCAAAATATCTTATAAAGAGATCGATCGATATATTAGTTTCGTGTTCATTAATAATATTGTTGTCGCCATTAATACTTTTTATCATATTTTACATTTATTATCTTGATAGAGGCTCTGCCATAATTAAACAAGATAGAGTTGGCCTTCATGGAAAACAGTTCAAAATGTATAAATTTAGAACTATGAAAAAAGATTCACATGAATTAAGGGACGAATTATCAGACTTAAATAAGCAGGGAGGGCCTCTTTTTAAAATTGAAGATGATCCAAGAATAATAAAGGGAACTGAGTTTTTGAGAAAATATAGTTTAGATGAAATACCTCAAGTAATAAATGTTCTAAAAGGTGATATGTCAATGGTTGGACCGAGGCCATTATTTAAGGAAGATACTAAATTATTTAATCAGGTTTACATGAGAAGGTTAAATGTCTTGCCAGGTATTACGGGTCTATTACAAATAAATGATAGGAACACACCCGATTTCTCAACTTGGCACAAATACGACATTGAATATATCGACAATTGGAATATCTATCTAGATCTAAAGATAATGTTAAGGACACCTTTATCATTATTTAAATCGAAAAATAAAGGTTTCTAAGATTATTGTGGGTCGGGTGGGAATCGAACCCACGACCTTGAGCTTAAAAGGCTCCTGCTCTGCCGATTGAGCTACCGACCCTGATTTCTAATAATACAACGATTTGTTAGATAGGTTAATTTATTCTTCCTCTAAATTATTTTTTGATTTAAGAGTTTTAATTTTAAACATTGTTTCACTTATTAGATTAGAAATATCATTATTACTTGATTCAGCTGATGATATTTGTTCTAACTCAACCATCATTACACTAAGAATTTTTTCTATTTCCCTTAAATTATTCTCATATTCGTTTGATATTTTATTTGATTCATCTGAAAAAGTCATCACATTTGATTATATAATTTAAATTTTTGCTTTTTCACTAAATTTTAAATTTGGTCTTCGTTTCAATCTTTGTTTAGCCCATCTTGCTGGAGGAATAAGCCTGAAAAAGGGTGGTAAGAATGGCCTTGTAGTTTTCAATATAATTAAATTTAGTTTTAAAATAAATTTTTTCAATCTTGTATCTTTTATGCCGTATATTTCCTTAAATTCTGGTGGTAAAGTTTGAAATGCAGTAAAAGAAATGAATGGCCAAATAGGTTTTATGTGTTTTGGTACTGGTCCCCCCGCTATAATATTTTCCACATCCTTTGCAACATCTGTAAGAAGTAAATAATTATTTTCTCTGCTTTTTTCTATAACCCACTTCTTTAAACCTTCATGAGTTTTAGGCATTTTTTTTATATCAATTAATACAAGCTCTGCGGAAAGCATATTTTCATAATGGTATTGATTTTTTTCTTGATCACTAAGTTTTTTTACTGTATTTTCATAGAAATAAATTGATGATAGTTGAAGACAGGCATGGACCCAAAGCAATTGTTCGTGGTCAAGAGCATCGTATATTTTACCAGTTATTTCATCTTTACCTTTTATTACTTCATGTAGTCTATTTATTCTGGTTGCACTATCATTTGCCTCTTCTTTTGTTCCAAATGTTACTGAATTCTGGAGTGACAAGGTTCTTATAAGTCTTTTCCAAGGATCCCTTTGATAAAAAGAAGTTTGTCTTGCTCCTGCTGCTATTAAAGGATGGGCTGCGTGCATTAATAAAGCTCGAGCACCACCAAAAAGGACCGTAATTTCTTTATTTACTTTCCACATCATTGTTTTAGGGCCAAAATGGCCCGGGTCACCTTTCATAACTAAATATTATAAACAATATTAAAAATATAAAAACACTCTCAAGAAGCTTGAAATAAAATAGGTTTTAATATTTTTAGAAAGTTTATAATACTCTTTGTAAAGTATGGAAGACAAATTAACTGAAATCGAAAAAATTTGTGGTCTAAAGCCAGATAATATTCAATTTAAAATTATTGAGAACGATCCGAATTTTATTTTTGAACCAAATCCATCTTTTGAGAAGATAACACTTTATTATCCTGATAACAACCCAATTAATGTCTCTTCATGGCTCGAATGTTCAAACTACGTCTACGGTGGATGGACAGACGTTCAAACGAATCTAGTAAACTGGGAGCAAAATGTTTCTATAATTTACTTCTTGTTAATAATCACCATTTTATCAAAGGAAAAATTCATTAAGTTTTATGAAAGATTAAATGAAAAATTTAAATAAACAAAACGCCTTAAAAATTTTATTTCTATTAATTGTTTTGTTTTCACCTTTTATAGTCAGTTCAAGTGAGATTGAGAATGCACCACTTCTTAACATGGAAAACATTGGTTTTTATCAAACTAATACGTGTGAATTTTCATTGTCTGATTTTGCAAAAACGAACTATACAAACAGTGAGATAGTTTTAAAAATAGACCGACTTTCTACAATTGACTGTTTTGGAAAGATAAATGGTGCCGATATAGTAGGAAATCGAATTAACGTTTATGTTGGTACAAATTTAACAATCAATCTTCTTTTACAATCAATAATTTGGATAATTTTAATATCAATGCTCAAAAGCAACAAAACAAAACCAAATAACAATATGATTTTATATTTTATAATTTCAATTTTTTTCACATCGCAAATAGTGATTGAAAAATCTTTTTATTCAGCATCTAGTAGGAATTATTCTGAAATGTTAACTCAAGATAATTATTTTTTAATTTCCATATTTCTTGCTTACTACTTAATATTTGTTCTTATTGATAATTTTGTAAGTCCAAGATTAGAAAATGTAATAAATTATTTTCCATTCCTTTTTTTAATAACTGGGACCTTTTTGTCATCAAATATAAATTTTTTTGTTATGTTAATTTCTTTTTATGGGATCAAAAGCTTAAATTTATCAAAAGTAAGGAGTAAATACTCATTAACTTATATCGTTTTAGTCTTTTTCTGGTTTTTTAGTCAAAGTGATACTGTTACATTTTTTGATGTTGACAAAATTAGGGGCTTTATTAGTTCTTCAAATAGTGGAGGAGCAATTCTTTTTTGGTCAATCTTGCTTTACCTTATCGTTAACGGAATCATTTACTTATTTGAACTCTCAAAAAATAAATTAAATATGAAAACTCTCACTAATAATTTCTTAATTGTTGGATTTTTTACAGTCATACTTGGAATTAGTGGTGCATTAAATACCTACTTGAATTTTTTTAATTATTATTTTCTTGGTCAAAACAAAGTAGGTATAAACTCACTTTCTAGTGTGGCCGGAAACACATGGAGGGGTCTTTCATCAAGTGCTGAGTCAATTGGTGAATTTTACGGAGTTGCAGTAATTTTATTTTTTTACATCTCTTTAAAATCTAAAAAAATATCTATGTTAAGTTTGATTGGAGTATTTTCAATTATTTACGGACTATACAAAGCAAACAATGTTGCTTCGATATTATTGATATGTGTAACTGTTTTCTATATTGCATCTAAAAGCTTTATATCAAATTTTCAAAAACGATACATTGGCGTCTTCTTAATTTTATTTATATTTGTATTTGTAACAATATTTTCATTTTTAAATCCTGGTGTTGGAACAGATTATGATTTCTTATCACAAAATTTAATCATTGAATCTTTGAAATATTCTAAATATTTTGAATATGGTGAAAATAAAGAATTTGAAAAACTTATTTATGAAAGCAACTACAAAGACATTCTTAAATTTACAAATTATGAAGATAATGTCTCAATAACAACTGACTTTTTAATTAGAAAATATGTGTCAGATTCAAATATAGGCTATTTACCAAATGCAACTAGCTTAATTAGTTTTGCAAGTTCATATATAAATAGAACTGAAAAATGGGCATTGTTTGCATCGAGATATAATCCTACATATAGTGAATTAATAATTGGTAGTGGCCCATTTCAAATAAATAATTATTACTATTCTGACAAAATAAAATCAATTGACGGATTGATCTTGCCTCATTCTGGTGTATTAAATGTTCTGATTTTCTTTGGTTTGACAGGAATATTATATATAATTTATGGATTTTTTATCTATTTAAGTAGAACTAAAGAAAATATATTTAAGCTACTTTTTTTATTTTTAATTATTAATTATTTAAAAAGTGATTCTATTTTGTATTTCTCATCATTTGTAATGACTGGATTTATTTTTATGAGTTCTAAAAGTTTTTCAGAAAGTTTAAAATAGTGAACGATATAACTTACATTACATATCAAAAATTTCCAGCAAATACTGCAAACAGCTTACAAACTATTACGAATTTGAAATATTTTGTTAAATATGGATTAAAAACTAAACTTATTTTTCCATTAAGGGGAAAAGATGCAATGTCTGATATATTAAAATTAAAGAAGTTTTATAACTTTGAAGAAAATTTTGAAATAAAAGGAACTAAGCATTATCTACCATTTCAAAGAGTCACATTCTTAAATGCTTTTTTTTTCTTGATAAGTCATTTCTTTTGGTCAGCATTTATCTCAACAAGAATAGATAATTATACTAATAAATCATCAATAATATTTACAAGATCGGAGTGGATATTTTATTTTTTATCACTTAAAAAAAGAAGGGTTGTTTACGAGTGCCACCAATTATCCAAATTGAAAAAATTTATAATTCCTAAAGCGCTGAAATCAAAAAATTCTAAAATTATTTTCTTAAATGAAAATATTAAAAAAGATTTAAATCTAGTTATAGAATTTAGTAATAGGACAACAGTAATCCATAATGGGGTTGATGAGGAGTTGTTCTTAAATGCTGATAAGAAAAAAGAAAAAAATAAAATTATTTTTGTTGGTAATTTACAAAGATTTAATAAATCTCGTGATTTAGATTTTGTTATTGAAAGTTTTAAAGATAAATTAATCGATGAGAAGTATACTTTTTCAATTATTGGTGGCCCTACAAAAAAAGCTGACGAACTAAAAAGCTATATTGATGATAATCAATTACAAAATTCAATAACAGTTCATGGACCAATGAGTCATAAAGATACTATAAATTTTATTGAAAGCTCAGATTTAGGTTTGCTTATAAATTCCAGTGATAATTTGCATTCATTTAGTTTTACATCACCTTTAAAATATTTTGAGTATCTTTATGGAGAATGTAAAATTCTCGCTGTAGATTTTCCTGCACACAATACTCTTCCTTTCTCTGAAAATATTTCATTTTTTAAAGAAAATGATCAGATGAGTTTCGTTAATGCTTTAAATGAATGTGCTAATATAAAAAGATTAAAAAGGGCTAATTTAAAAAAAATAACAATGACAGCAAGAGTGGAAAAAATTATTGAATTCATTTTTTAAAGCACGCCCGGAGGGAGTCGAACCCCCAACCCTCTGATCCGAAGTCAGATGCTCTA
>CESP01040605.1_pt1 | contig 20037 bp, 17 predicted proteins | sample 531211 | NCBI WGS metagenome assembly CESP01 (sample SAMEA2622074, study PRJEB7988) | marine metagenome | biome: marine biome (ENVO:00000447); feature: surface water layer (ENVO:00002042); material: "saline water (ENVO:00002010), including plankton (ENVO:xxxxxxxx)" | depth 5 m | reverse complement strand
CCGGATAACGTTGTAGCTTGTTGACCTATTTTCATATAACCAAGACCTACATGTTTTAGAGTTATTAATTTTGATCTTATTGTTTGTATGTTCTCAAAAAACTCACATCCTTCTTCAACAGTCATATCTAGAATATCTGCAATATTTTTATTTTTAAATCTGATTTCTAATGTTTCCCTATTATATCTTGCTCCTTTACATGTATCACATGGAATAAATACATCAGGCAAAAAATGCATTTCATAGGTTATAACTCCATCACCTTCACATGTTTCACATCTCCCGCCTTTTACATTAAAAGAATATCTGCCAACTTTGTATCCTCTTGCTTTTGATTCCGGTAACCCTGCAAACCATTCCCTAATAGGTCCAAAAGCACCTGTATAAGTAGCAGGGTTTGATCTAGGAGTTCTACCAATTGGGGATTGATCAATATCTATTATTTTATCTATTAATTCAGTTCCTTTAAAACCAGTAAAAGCTTTTGGAACTTTACGACTTTTATTTTTATTTAGAATTAAATTAAAAGCATTATACAAAGTATGTAAGATTAAAGTTGATTTTCCACTTCCAGAAACTCCTGTAACACAAGTAAAAGTTCCAACTGGTATTTTTAAATCTACCTTTTTTAAATTATTTCCACTTGCACCACTTATTTCAATAAACCGTCCATTTTTTGCAGACCTTCTTTTTTTTGGAATAGCTATAAATTTTTTTCCAGACAAATAGTCACCAGTTATACTTTTTTCATTGGAAATAATTTCTTCGACAGTTCCATTAGCCACTATTTGTCCTCCGTTCAATCCAGCTTCAGGTCCAATATCAATAATATGATCTGAATTTTCCATGGTTTCAATATCATGTTCAACAACAATCACAGTATTTCCTAGATCTCTTAGCTTTTTAAGAGCTTTTATTAGTTTTTTATTGTCTCTTTGATGTAAACCAATCGAAGGTTCGTCTAATACATATAATACACCTGTAAGGCCTGAACCTATTTGAGAAGCTAATCTTATTCTTTGTGCTTCTCCTCCAGACAAAGTACCTGACTCCCTTGATAAAGTTAAATAATTTAAACCAACGTTTAACAGGAAGTTTAGCCTTTCATTTATTTCTTTTAAAATATGTTGTGCTATTTTATTTTCTCGTTCAGTCAATACATTTTGTAAATTTTCAAACCATTTTTGAGCACCATCAATTGATTTTTCAGTAATTTCACTAATGTTTAAAGAATTAATTTTTACACAAAGTGCTTCATCTTTTAGTCTCATCCCTTTGCATTTTTCGCATGCTGTTTCGCTTTGATATTGAGAAATTTCTTCTCGTTTCCACTCACTATCTGTTTCTAAATAACGTCTTTCTAAATTATTAACTACACCTTCAAATGTTTTTTTTGTAGTATAAGCTTCATAACCATCATCGTATGAAAATTTTACTTCTTCTTCATCCGAACCATATAAAATGATATCCTGAATTTTCTTTGGTATCTTCTTCCATGAATCCGTCATTGATATTTTATAATGTTTAGCAATTGATGCTAGAGTTTGTGCATAATAAAGAGAGGTAGATTTAGCCCAAGGTTCAATCGCTCCATCCTGAAGACTTTTTTTTGGATCTGAAACAACTAGATTTGGGTCAACATTGAGATTGTGTCCTATTCCCTCACATTCTTCACATGCACCATAAGGAGAGTTAAATGAAAAAAGCCTTGGTTCAATTTCCTCAATGGTGAAGCCACTTTCTGGACATGAAAACTTTGAAGAAAAAGTTAAAGTTTCTCGTTTTCTAAATTTTTTAGGTAATGTTTCATTTTCATACTCTACGACTAACAATCCATTTGAAAGATTTACAGCAGTCTCAACGCTGTCAGCTAATCTATTGCCAAGACTTGAATTAAGAACTACTCTGTCTACGATTATTGAAATTTCGTGCTTTAGTTTTTTATTTAAATTTGGAAATTCATCTATATTAAGGTATTTGCCATCAACTTTTATTTTAGTAAAACCTCTTTTTTTATAATTTAAAATTTCTTTTTTATATTCTCCTTTTCTACCCCGTACTATCGGCGCAAGGAGATATATAGTGCTATCCTTTGGTAGTTTTTTTATTTTATCAACCATTTCACTTATTGGCTGGGAAACGATAGGTTTTCCTGTAATTGGAGAATAGGGAACCCCAACTCTAGCAAAAAGAACTCTCATATAATCATAAATTTCGGTTACTGTTGCTACAGTCGATCTAGGATTTTTTGAGGTATTTTTTTGCTCAATAGAAATAGCTGGACTTAGACCTTCAATGAAATCCACTTTAGGTTTTTTCATTTTATCAAGAAATTGTCTCGCATATGATGACAAACTTTCAACATATCTTCTTTGACCTTCAGCATATATTGTATCAAAAGCTAAAGATGATTTTCCTGATCCAGATAGTCCAGTTATAACAACTAATTTCTCTTTTGGTATCTCAAGAGAAACATTTTTTAGGTTGTGTTCTTTAGCCCCTTTTACAACGATTTTTTTCAACATTTTTTTTCTTTAAAATAACATACACCTTATAATTATAAGGTAATTATGATATAAAATATCAATTTTATAAATAAATATTCAAATTATATTCAAAATTATTATGGCAGGTAGTTTAAATAAAGTACAATTAATAGGTCGTTTAGGCGCAGACCCAGAAATCAAACAAATGGTAAACGGCAAAAGTGTTGCAAGACTCAGTATAGCAACTAGCCAAAGCTGGAAAGATAAATCTAGTGGAGAGCGAAAAGAAAAAACCGAGTGGCATAGAGTAGTGATATTTAACGAGGGATTAGTAAACGTAGTTCAGCAATACGTCAAAAAGGGTGCCAACGTTTATGTTGAAGGTCAATTAAGCACCAGGAAATGGAAAGACGAGTCAACAGGTCAAGACAAATATTCAACAGAAATAGTTCTTCAAGGCTATAATTCGAGTTTAACAATGCTAGACAGCAGGAGTGTTAATGGAAATTCAAATCTTGTTTCTGAGAAAAAAAGTTCATTACCTAATGATAACCTAAATCAAGATAGCTCTGATTTAGACGACGAAATTCCTTTTTAAAATTTCATGGAAAAAAATACTGTAGAGAATAAAAAATTTAAGCCTATTTTTGTGCAAGATGAAATGAGTTCATCGTATTTATCTTACGCAATGAGTGTAATTGTTAGTAGAGCTTTACCAGATGTAAGAGATGGATTAAAACCTGTTCATAGAAGAATTATATATGCAATGTACAAAGGTGGATATGACTGGTCAAAGCCTTTTAGAAAATCAGCACGTATAGTTGGAGATGTAATTGGTAAATATCACCCTCATGGGGATCAATCTGTTTATGATGCTTTAGTAAGACTAGTTCAAGATTTTTCAATGAGTGTGCCTTTGATATCTGGACAAGGCAACTTCGGATCTATCGATGGAGATCCCCCAGCTGCAATGAGATATACAGAAACTAAACTAGGTAGGATTGCGCAGTATTTAACAGAAGATTTAGAAAAAAAAACGGTTTCTTATAGAAGTAATTACGATGAAACTGAAAAAGAACCTGAGGTACTACCTTCTCAATATCCAAACATTTTAGTTAATGGAGCAGGTGGTATTGCAGTAGGTATGGCTACTAGTATACCACCACATAACTTAGGTGAAATTATTGATGGAACAATTGCCTACATGAACAATAAAGAGATTACAATTTCTCAATTAATGAAACATGTTCCTGGACCTGACTTTCCAACTGGAGGAATAATTATTGGAAAGGATATAATTAAACAAGGATACAATAAAGGAAGAGGCTCATTTAAGATTAGAGGTGAAATTGATTTAGAAGAAATCAAAAGCGGAAGAGAAAAATTGATAATAAAATCAATTCCATATCAAGTTAATAAATCTTTATTAATAGAAAAAATTGCTCAATTAGTTCGAGACAAAAAGATTGAAGGCATAAGAGACATTAGAGATGAGTCAAATAGAGAAGGTATACGTGTTGTTATTGAATTAAGAAAAGGGACAGAGCCTGAAACAATAAGAAGACAATTGTATAAACTTACAAATATAGAGAGCTCTTTTGGTTTTAACACTTTGGCTATCGTAAATAAAAAACCTAAAATTTTAAATTTAAAAGAATTCATTTCTGAATTTTTAAAGTTTAGAGAAGATACTGTTTTAAAAAGAGTAAAATTTGATTTAAATAAAGCAGAGGAGCGAGCTCATATCTTAATAGGCTTAGCAACTGCAGTTGAAAATATAGACGAAATCATTAAAATTATAAAAAATTCTAAAGATGCCAATATCGCAAAGAAAAATTTGCTTTCTAGAAAGTGGAAAATTAAAAAAAGTATTAAGCTAATCTCTTTAATTGAAAAGAAAAAAAATGTAACTAGCTACTCACTGTCAATTGAACAAGTGAACTCAATTTTAGAATTAAAATTACAGAAACTGACAGCTTATGGAATAAATGAAATAGAAAATGAGATAGGCAAGTTAGCCGAATTAATTATTGAGTATAATAAAATAATAAACTCAAAAAAAGAACTTTATAAATTAATAATTAAAGAGTTAGAAAACATAAAAGATAAATTTTCTTCACCAAGAAAAACAAAAATAATAGATGCTGTACTTAATTATAATATAGAGGAAACTATTCAAAAAGAGTCTGTTGTAATAAGTATTACTAATCAGGGTTATATAAAACGCAGCCCGTTAAGTTCTTTAAAATCTCAAAAAAGAGGCGGAAAAGGTAAAACAGGAATATCCACAAGAGAGGAAGATTTTGTTGTTCAAATATTTACCGCAAACACTCATACACCAGTTTTATTTTTTTCGACACAAGGATTAGCTTATAAAATTAAAGCTCATAAAATACCTGAAGGTACAGCTGCCTCCAAAGGCAAATCAATATTTAATATTCTCCCATTAAAAAGCCATCATTCAATAAGCTCTATTATGCCTTTACCTGAAGATGAGTCTGAATGGAAAAAACTAATGGTTATTTTTGCAACATCGAAAGGTAATGTTAGGAAAAATACTTTAGAGGATTTTGTTAATATTAATAATAATGGAAAAATTGCAATGAAATTGGACCAAGATGATAGAATTATCGGTGTAAAAATATGCAGAGACGATCAAGACATTTTATTAAGTACTCATCATGGAAAATGCATAAGATTTAAGTCAAAAAAATTACGCTTATTTAAAGGCAGATCATCAAAAGGTATAAAAGGCATCCAGCTTAAAGAAAAAGATAAGGTAATATCTTTGTCAATATTAGATAATACGAATTTAGATAAAAAAACTATCAATAAAGATAAAAAGATAAAAATGGGTTTAGATAAGTTTATACTATCTGTTTCAGAAAATGGATACGGTAAGAGATCGTCATATTTAGACTATAGAGTTACAAATAGAGGTGGAAAAGGGATAATTGGCATAATTAACTCACCTAGAAATGGTAACATTTCATCCTCTCTAATTGTAGGCGATACAGATGAAATAATTCTTTCTACTGATAAAGGAAGTATAATGCGTTGCGCTGTAAAAGAAATAAGAGTTGCAGGTCGTAACACCCAAGGAGTAAGAATAAAAAAATTATCTGGTAATGAAAAAGTTGTTTCTGTTATAAAAATAGAGGACAATATAAACTAAAATGAAGACTGCGATTTATCCAGGAACATTTGATCCTATTACTTACGGGCATATAGATGTAATAAAAAAATCTTTAAATGTCTTTGATAGACTTATAGTTGCAACGACAGATAATATTAATAAAAATTATCATTTCTCAATAGAAGAAAGAATTAATATAATTAATAATTCATTATTTAAAGACCTGAAGTTAAACAAAACTAAAATTAAAATTGTTTCTTTTGATAATTTAACAATTGATCTATGCAAAAAATATTCTGCCAATACAATTATTAGGGGATTAAGAGCTGTATCAGACTTTGAGTATGAATTTCAATTAGCTGGCATGAACAAAAAACTTAATTCAAAAATTGAAACCATTTTTTTAATGTCTGATGTTGAAAATCAAATTATTTCTTCCAAATTTGTTAAAGAAATAGCAAGTCTGGGTGGTAATATAAATAGATTTGTAACAAAATCTACAGTCAAAGTTCTTAAAAATAAATTTTGATGAAACATTTTATCTGTTTATTAATACTTTTTTTTAGTTTAGAAACTACTGATATAATGGCTCAAAACAATATTATGATTTTAAAACTAGAATATGGTGAGGTGGAAATAGAACTCTATCCTGAAAAAGCACCAAATCATGTGAAGAGATTTAAAGAGTTAGCTGACAGTGGAAAATATGATGGTGTTGTTTTTCATAGAGTTATAGAAGGCTTTATGGCACAAACTGGAGATGTAAAATATGGAAATTCAAACAGCTCAGATTTTAATTTATCTTTAGCTGGAACAGGAGGTTCAGATTTACCTAATTTGAAATCTGAATTTACAGATGTAGCTCACACAAGAGGTATACTTTCCGCAGCGAGATCCTCAGACCCTGATAGTGCAAATAGTCAATTTTTTATATGCTTTGACTCTGCTCCCCATCTAGATAGGCAATACTCTGCGTTTGGGAAAGTGATTAAAGGTATGGAGTTTGTGGATATGATCAAAAAAGGTAATCCAAACAGTGGAGCAGTCGGAGATCCTGACAAAATAATTTCTATAAAATCAAAATAATATTTAATGTCTATTAAGGAATTTTCTTTTGAGTTAATAACTCAAGACGGTAAGGCTAGGTTAGGTAAAATATCTACACCAAAAGGAGAAATCGATACTCCTGCTTTTATGCCTGTGGGAACTCAAGGAACAGTTAAAGGAATTTTTACTAATGACATCTTACAAACAAATACTCAAATAATTTTAGGAAACACATATCATTTATTATTAAGACCCGGTATTGAAATTTTAAATAAATTTAATGGACTTCACAATTTTATGAATTGGCAGAAACCAATACTAACTGATTCTGGTGGTTATCAAATTATGTCCTTATCAAAGTTTAATAAGATTGATATAAAGCTTGGCGCTATTTTTAATTCTCATTTGGATGGAAAAAAAATAATTCTAAGTCCAGAAAAAAGTATACAAGTTCAAAAATCTATAAACTCTGATATTATCATGGTTCTAGATGAATGCCCTAAGCTTACAAATGATAAAAAAATTTTATCAAAAGCAATTGATGTTTCAATAAGTTGGGCAAAACGGTGCAAAATAGAATTTGGAAATAATAAATCAAAAGCTTTATTTGGGATAGCCCAAGGTGGGTTAAATACAGATTTAAGAAAAGAAAGTATAGAAAAATTAATTGACATAGAATTTGATGGTTACGCTATGGGCGGTTTAGCGGTGGGCGAAAAACAGTTAGATATGTTTAATATTCTTAGTGAAACAACTGATTTTCTTCCAAAAAAAAAACCAAGATATTTAATGGGAGTTGGAACTCCCTCAGATATTTTAGGTGCTGTTAATGAAGGAATTGATATTTTTGATTGTGTTATGCCTACTAGATCTGGAAGGACAGGATTAGCTTTTACCTGGAAAGGCAAACTTAATTTAAAAAACTCTAAGTACCAAAATGACACATCACCCTTAGATGAGAATTGTAAAATTAGAGATTTAAATAAATATTCAAAGAGTTATTTAAATCATTTAATTAAATCTAATGAAATCATGGCATCAATGCTTATTTCCCTTCATAATATATATTTTTATCAACAATTTATGCGCGAAATACAAAAGAATATTAAATGCGGTACTTTTCAAAAATTTTACAAAAAATATATAAATTTATTTGATTAATTATTTGAAATTTTATTAATATGTATATAAAAGAAGCAATCATTAGGGGCCCTTAGCTCAGTTGGTAGAGCACCTCCCTTTTAAGGAGGGTGTCGATGGTTCGAGTCCATCAGGGCTCACCAATAATTATGTTTTTATTGGGGGGTATTTAATAATAATTTCGTCTATCCAATTGTTCAAATTTTCAATTCTTTTTTTACTACTTGGATGAGTGCTTAAAAAAACTGGTGGCTCTTTACCTTTATTTTTCTCTGACATTCTTTGCCATAGCTTTACAGACTCTCTGATATCGTACCCAGATAAAGAGGAAAATATTAAACCCAAGTAATCAGCTTCTGTTTCTTGTTTTCTCCCGAACGGATTCATAATTCCTAACTGGAAAATATCCAAACCTGTATTTTGCCCAACCGTGTTTCTTGTCCTATTAATTGCACCGCCTAAAAATATATCAGCAACTGTCGTTCCTAAATTTATTGTCATGGCGTGACTCATTCTTTCTAAAGAATGCCTAGCTACAGCATGAGCAATTTCATGACCCATAACAACTGAAAGCGCATTTGTATTTTTTGTTACTTTTAATAGTCCTGTATAAACAGCAATTTTTCCTCCAGGCATACACCAAGCATTTACAATTTTATCATTATCAACTAACACGTAATCCCATTCAAAATTATTAGTTGGATCTTTTTTTTCTTCTTTTAAAAAAAAAGCACTTACAGCTAATTCCATTTTTTTTCCAATTTTCTTAATTTCATTTAATTGTTTACCACTAGTAATTAATTTAGTTTTTTTTCTAAAATTTTCATAAGCAGCAGCAGCTTGCTGATTAATGCGATATTCAGGAATAATACTTAGTTGTTTTCTTTCTGTAATAGGTACTGTTGTGCAGGAGGGAAGTATTAACGAACAACAACTACATCCAAAATAGCCAAGAAATTTTCTTCTATTTATGTTATACATTTTAGATTCGTGATTTTAAATAATAAATTATTAATTGCAATTTTTATATTAATAGTAATATTTATCATATATTCAAGCTATTCATAATAATAGATGCAAAAAATTAACGTAAAAAAATCTATTTTTTCTAAAATTAGAAATAATTTCATAGCTGGTGTGGTAGTTCTAATACCTATCGGTATTACGTTATATCTCACGCTTTTTTTAATAAGAATTTCTGGGAGAATAATTCCGAAAGAAATTAATCCAAATAATTATCTCCCTTTCAATATTCCAGGTGTGGAAATAATAATTGCATTGATAATAATAACATTAATTGGTTGGTTATCACTTTCTTTTTTGGGTAAAAAATTTTTTGAAATTTTTAACAATATATTGAAAAAAATACCAATTTTAAGAACTATTTATTCTGCTATTGGACAAATGACTGAAACATTTACTAAGTCAGATGATAAGCAAAAAAGCGTAGTTCTTTTAGAATATCCCCGTAAAGGTGTTTGGGCCGTTGGATTTGCTACAAAAGAAAATGAAGGTTTAATAAAAGATAAAGTAGGGATAGATATAATAAATGTATTTGTGCCAACTACACCAAATCCTACTAGTGGTTTTTTATTAATGGTTCCAAAAAAAGATCTTATATATCTCAATATTTCGTTTGAACAAGCCTCTAAATTTATTGTTTCTGCTGGTACAACAAATATAGATTAAAGTTTTTCAACATTAATTATTTCTGCCTTGTCAAAAAGCTTGAGTAAAAAAGAAAATTTTTGTTGATTTATTTCATTTCTTATATTGTGAACATATTTTTCTGCTAACTTAAATAAATCTTCATGAACAACTGGGTCAGCAAATCTAAAACTTTTTAAACCACTTTGTTGGTAACCAATTAAATCACCAAAACCTCTTAATTTTAAATCTTCTTCTGCAATAAAAAAACCATCATCAGAGTTTTTAAGAATTTTAATTCTTTTAATTGCATTTTTGCTTAACCCATCTTTAAACAGCAATATACAAGTGCCTTGTTTTTTACCTCTACCGACTCTACCTCTTAATTGGTGCAGCTGAGCAAGACCAAATTTATTAGCATTTTCTATAATCATTAAATTAGCATTAGGAAAGTCTATTCCCACCTCTATTACTGTTGTTGTTACAAGTATATATATTTCTTTATGTAAAAATTTTTTTAAAATTGTTTCTTTTTTATTTTTTTCCATCGAACCATGAATAAGACCAACCTTTCCTGGAAATTTTTTATTTATTAATTCAAATTTTTTTTTTACTGATGAGAAATCTAAAAACTTAGAATCCTCTATAAGAGGACAAACCCAAAAAACTTGATTATCAATATTAATTTGTTTTTTTATAAATGGCCAAAGTTCATTACTTTTTTTTTCAGGTTTACTTAATGTAATTATTCTTTTTCTATCCGAAGGTTTTTCGATAATTCTTGAAACATCCATATCCCCATAAAGTGACATCATCATCGTTCTAGGTATTGGTGTAGCAGACATAAGTAATACATCACAATTGTCACCACCTTTTTTTGCCAAGTCGCTTCTTTGGCTCACACCAAATTTATGTTGTTCGTCTATCACTATTAAACCAAGTTTATCAAAACTAATTCTTTTTTGAAACAACGCATGTGTTCCAATTAATATATTTGTTTTACCTTTTTTTAAATTATCTAAAATTTTTTTTTTTGTTTTGTATTCTGTTTTTCCAGTCAAAAAATCTATCTTAAAAATCCCTTTAAAAATATTTTTTGATAACAAGTAATGTTGTCTTGCAAGTATTTCTGTAGGTGACATCAAAGCACACTGATAGCCACTCTTAATCACGTTAAATATGGCTAAAAGAGATACAATAGTTTTACCAGATCCTACATCTCCCTGGATAATTCGAAACATTCTATTACCGCTCTTTAAATCAAAATTAATTTCACTTAATACATTTTTTTGACTGTTCGTTAACTCAAAAGGTAAATTTTTGATTATCATTTCAGATAATTTACTATTAAAAATTTTTGGAATTTTGTTTTTTTTAATTCTTCTTCTATTTTCTGATAGTGCTAAAAAATTTGCGCATAGTTCATCGAATACTAGTCTTCTAAAACTTTTTGATTTATTATTTTTGCCATCTTTAGAATTATGCAGTCTTCTTATACTTTCGTTCCAATTAATAAAATTATTTTCTTTTATAAAATTTACGTTTAGCCAATCTTCAATAATTGGTAAATTATTTATTACATTTTCACTAATTAACCTATATTTTTTTTCATTGATACCTTTTGTTAAATTATACTTAGGTATATTTTTAATTACATAAGCTTGGTTATCAATAGACGTAACATAGTCAGGATTTGTTATTTGATATTTTTTGTTAAAGAAGTTAATTTTTCCACTAATTATTACCCATTGATTTAAAGGAAATAATTTTCTTAAATACCCCTCTCGACTATTAAAATAGATTATATCAATTTTGCCTGTTTCATCTTCACAAATTATTTTATTTGGCAGATTTCTGACCCTTGGGAAATTTAACTTTTTAACTAGAACTTTTATGGATTGAATTTTTCCAACTTCTAACTCATTTAATTTGTATATTTTTGATCTATCAGTTTCTGAATAAGGCAGATTTAAAAGAATATCTTTTATTTTTTCAATCCTTTTTTTTTTCAAATATTGAGATAATTTAGGTCCAACACCTTTTAAATTATTAATTTCACTAAAAATAAAATCTTTTTTCATTAATATGATTTAATTATGTATAATATAGATTAATGAACAATAAATTGGAAATATTTAAAAAGAAATTAATTTATCGTGCTGCTTACCGAGGAACAAAAGAGATGGATATTTTACTTAGTACATTTGTTAATAAACATATCGACTCCTTTGACGAGAATCAACTCAATGAATTAGATAAGTTCTTAAATTTTGAAGATGAAACTATATTAGATTTTTATCATAATGATATTATTAAAAAAAAAATTGACAAAAATCCCATATCAAAAATATTTAAAAATTTTAAACTATGATGGCGGAGAGGGTGGGATTCGAACCCACGAACGAGTTGCCCCGTTGCTGGTTTTCAAGACCAGTGCTTTCAACCGCTCAGCCACCTCTCCTTGAAAGAAAATTAAATACTTTAATACTATCAAAGAGGATAAATAACAATAAATAAGTGGTATTTTGTACAACTAGTTAATAGATATTAATTATGATAACTAGTAAAATGTTTAAATTAATTTTAAGTTCGTTTTTTTTATACTTAATAATTATAAATAAGACTTTTGCTAACAACGATTTCAATGAATGGTTAAATAATTTTAAAATAGAAGCTATAAATTCTGGAGTCTCTAAAGACGTCGTCAATGAAATTATGACTGATGCAAAATTTTTACCAAAAGTTATTGAATATGATCGTTATCAACCAGAATTCTACGAAGACACTTTTACTTATATAAAAAAAAGATCTTCCAATCGAAAACTGAGAGAGGGATTAGATCTGTATAAAAAAGAAAAAAATATTATAGAAACAATCGAGAAAGATTTTAAAGTGGAGAAAGAATTATTACTTGCTTTAATGGGAATTGAAACAAATTTTGGAAAATATTTGGGTAAAATGGATATAATTTCTTCACTAGCTACATTAAGTTATGATAAAAGAAGAAGCGAATTTTTCACGGAAGAGTTATTAATCTTATTAAAACTTGTTGATAAAAAAGTAATAAGCAAAGATATTTTATATGGTTCTTGGGCTGGCGCTTTTGGAAATTTTCAATTTATGCCCCGCACAATAAGGAATTATGCAATTGATTATAATGAAAATAAAATTATTGAACTTAAAGAAATAGAGGACTCTTTTGCCTCTGCGGCCAATTATTTAAAAACTATAGGTTGGAAAAAAAATCAACCATGTTTTTTTAAAGTTGATCTTAAAGATAATATACCAAAAAAATATCTAAATTCATCAGCAAGAAATATTAAGAATAAAAAGAAAGTTAACTTTTTAAAAAAATATATTAATGACTATGAAAAATTAAATATTCAAGATAACCTTACAGCTGCAATAATAATTCCGGATAAAGACATCATTCCTGGTGCTGAAACGCTTTCACCAGCCTATATAGTATTTGAAAATTATGAAAAGATTTTAAATTGGAATCGCTCTTTAAGATTTGCTTTAGCGGTTTGTACACTAAAAGAGAATTTTAAAAATGAAATTTAAACTTATCTTTATTTTACTTTTTGTTTTATCTTGTTCCCCTCAGTTCTCAACTATTAACCAAAAAAAACCTTATAGCTCTAAAGGTTTTGCGTATATATATAATGATTTTGATTTTAATAAAAAAATTATTAAAGGAAAAATGAATAATGATATTATGCAAATATCACACCAAAGTTTGAAAACAGGTACCTTAATAAAAATCATCAATCCAAAAAATAACGAGTCTGTTGTTCTTAAGAATATTAAAAGAATTAAATATCCGGATTTTTATAAAATTTTAATAACAAATTCTGTAGCAAAAAAACTTGATCTTGATCCTAAGCTGCCTTTATTAGAAATAATTGAAATAAAAAAAAATAAATCATTCGTGGCAAAAAAAGCTAAAATTTACAAAGAGGAAAAAAAAATTTCTTCCAAGGCGCCGGTGGACACAGTTCAAATTTCAAATATCTCAAAAAATAAATTAAAGAACTCGAAAAAAAAAACTGATAAATTATATATACATATAGCTTCCTTTTATTCAATAGATACCGCAAGATTCTTAAAACAAAGAATCATTAAAGAGGTTAAAGATTTAAATGCAAAAAAATTAAAAATTCAAAAGATTAATAGCAAGGAAACTCAAGTAATTTCAGGTCCATATAACTCTGTTAATTTACTTAAAAATGATTACATTAAACTCCAAAATTTTGGATTCGAAGAACTTAACATCTTATCAAATGAATAAATTTTTAATTTTATCAGCTTTTTTTATTTTTTTAAGCACAAAAATTTTCGCTAACCCAAACATTCAAGCAAGAACAGGAATACTTGTAGATTATCATTCAAATGAAATTTTATATGAATTAGATCCTGATGCTCAAATTTACCCTGCTTCGATGACTAAAATTATGACATCGATTGTGGCATTTGATCTATTAAAGAAAAACAAATTATCTTTAGATGATAAATTTACAATTTCAGAAAATGCTTGGAGATTATCACAAGCAGGCTATTCTTCGATGTTTATAATGATTAACGATCAAGTGTCTGTTGAAAATCTCCTTAAGGGAATAATTGTAGCATCTGGTAACGATGCTTGTGTTGCTTTGGCTGAAGGCATCGCAGGATCTGAAGCTAATTTTGCAGATATGATGAATGAAAAAGCAGGTGAGATAGGGATGACTTCAACAAACTTTACAAACTCATCAGGTATTAATGATCCTGATAATGTATCAACTGTTAGAGATATTGCCTTAATGTCAAAATATTTAATAGAAAATTATCCAATTTATTACGAATTATTTGCTGAAAAGACTTTCACTTGGGATAGAACTGGAGGTGACCCAATTAAACAAGGAAATCGAAATCCACTACTTTATAAAAATGTAGGTGTGGATGGTGTTAAAACCGGTTATCTTGCAGTTGAAAAATACTCATTAGCAAGTTCAATGATAAAAAATGATAGAAGAATTATAGCTGTTGCTTCAGGGTTTAGCACAAAAAATTTAAGAAGTTCTGAATCATTAAAACTACTTAATTGGGGTTTTAGAAATACAAACACTTTTGAAATTTCAAAAAAAAATGAAACATTTTTTGAGTTAGATACTTGGTTAGGAACAAAAGATAAAATTAAAGTTACTTCAAAAGATGACTATTACGTTACTATTAACAAAAAAGATATAAGCCATTTAACAATTTCTATTGAATACTCCGGACCAATTTCAGCTCCCATTGATAAAGGATCTCAGATAGCAAAGATTTTAGTATCTAAAAAAGATAAGGTTATAAGATCTATCCCCTTATTTGCAGCTGAAGATTTAAAAAAAGTTAATTTTTTTAAAAGTTTACTAACATCTCTGAATTATTTAATTTGGGGAGATGTTTAAAAAAAAACCTTTTTTTATTGTTTTTGAAGGTGTAGAGGGATGTGGAAAATCTTATCAAAGTAAGAAATTATTTAGAAAGTTAAAAAAAAATAAGATTGACACAATCTTAACTAGAGAACCAGGTGGCACCAAAAGTTCAGAATTAATTAGAAACTTAATCCTTAAGGATTACTTTAATAAGGGAATTAAAGATAAATTCGATAAATATACTGATACATTGTTATATTTAGCTGCGAGAAACGAGCATATTAAAAATAGAATTAAACCCGCTCTAGTAAAAAAAAAAGTCGTAATTTGTGATAGGTTCACTGACTCAACGATAGCATATCAAGTTTATGGAAAAAAAGTAGATATAAATTTTATAAATAATATTCATAAAAAGATATTACACAATATAAAACCAAATTTAGTTTTTATTTTGAAAGTTTCAAAAAAGTCTTCAAAAAAAAGACTAAAGAAACGAAAAAATAAAAATCGTTATGATAATTTTTCTCAATCATTTTATACTAAAGCTCAAAACTCGTTTATTAAGATAGCTAAAAATAAGAAAAATTATTACGTACTAGACTCATCAAAAAATGATAATATTTTAGAGTATAAAATTTTCAATATCGTAAAAAAATATTTAATTCTCAAATGAAATTTCCAAATTTTTTTTATCCTAAATATTCTACAAATTTGTTTGGTTTAAAAGAAAATTTTAATTTTTTGAATTCTCTTTATTTAAAAAAAAAATTACCAAATGTCCTATTGTTATCCGGAAAAAAGGGTTCAGGCAAATCAACGCTTGTAAATCATTTCCTTTTTTCAATCTTTGACTCTGGCCATTATGATAATGAAAAATTTACCTTGAGTAAAAAATCAAATTTTTTTAATCAATTCATAAATGATATTTTTCCAAATATAATTTACTTAAAAGGAAGTGACTTTAAATCAGTAAAAATTGATGACATTCGTAGCTTAAAAAAAAAAATATTTAATTCGTCTATTTTGAATAGAGATAGATTTATTATTTTAGATGATGTTGAACTTTTTAGCTTAAATACAGTTAATGCTTTACTAAAAATTATTGAAGAACCCACACAAAAAAACTTTTTTTTTCTAATAAACAACAAAGCTAGACCTTTATTAGAAACATTAAAATCTAGAGCTTTAGAAGTAAATATTTTTTTAAACAACGATCAAAGGATAGAAATAATAAAAAATATAACTGATTTATATAAAATTGAATTGTTACTAGATCCAATAAATTCACAATTAACTCCTGGAAACTTCATAGTTTTTAATCATATTTGTGATGAATATAACATCTCATTAAAAAGTAACTATATAGACAATCTTTCACTTCTTCTTAGTTTATATAAAAAAGATAAATTATATCACTACATAGATTTGATTTTTTTTATAACTAATAGTTTTTTAATGCATCTAAAAGAAAAAAAAGTTTTAAAAAATGACAAAATTTACGAAATTAAAAACCATATTTTTCATAATCTTAATAATTTTCTGATATATAATATTAATCAAAATAATTTAGTAAATTCTATAAACAGAAAATTAAATCATGGCTAAAAATTTTTATATAACAACACCTATATATTATCCCTCTGGTAAACCACATATGGGTCATGCTTATTCAAGTATAATTGCTGATGTCTTTGCCCGTTTTAAAAGACTTGAAAATTATAATGTATTATTCCTGACAGGAACAGATGAACACGGACAAAAAATTCAAAAAGAAGCTGAGAAATATAAAAAAGATCCTAAGATTTTTTGTGATGAAATCTCAGAAACATTTAGATCTTTAACTAAAAAATTAAATTTATCTAACGATGATTTTATAAGAACAACAGAAAAAAGACACTACAAATCAGTAATTGAAATATGGAATAAGCTAATAGACTCCGGAGATATTTATTTAGATAAATACAGCGGTTGGTATTCAATTTCTGACGAGGCTTTTTATGATGAAGATGAAATACAAGAATTAAATGGAAAGAAAATTTCAAAATCCTCTGGATCAGTTGTAGAATGGGTTGAAGAAGAGTCGTATTTCTTTAAATTATCAGATTGGTCAAGTAAGCTCTTAGAATTTTATAAAAATAATCCAAATTTTATTTTACCCGAATCTAGAAAAAACGAGGTTATAAAATTTGTTGAAAAAGGTTTGAAAGATTTATCTATAAGCAGAACGTCTTTTACATGGGGTATAAAAGTACCTAAAAATGATAAGCACGTTATTTATGTCTGGTTGGATGCTTTAACTAATTATATAAGTGCTTTAAATTTTCCAGATGTAAATGATGCGAAATATCAAAATTTTTGGCCTGCAGATGTCCATATAATTGGTAAAGATATCTTAAGATTTCATGCAGTTTTTTGGCCTGCTTTTTTATTAGCAGCTAAATTACCATTACCAAAACGTGTTTTTAGCCATGGATGGATACTTTCTGATGATAAGAAAATGTCAAAGTCTTTAGGAAATATTTTAGATCCACTGGAAATAATAGATAAATATGGAATAGATCAATTAAGATATTACCTTGTTAAAGAGGTTTCTCTTGGAAATGATGGATCAATATCAATGGAAAATTTAAAAAACTGTATTAATAATGATTTGGCTAATAATTATGGAAATTTATGTCAAAGAGTTTTTTCATTTATTAAAAAAAATTGTGATAATAAAGTACCTGTAAGCACAAAATTTAATGATACAGACAAAAAACTTTTAGATAATTTAAAGAATAATCTTCCTGAATTAATTAATTTAATGAATACTCAAGACTTAAATGAGTATATTAAACGAGTAGTGAGCTTTTCTTTTGATGCAAATAAATACTTTAATGACTCTGAGCCTTGGGCAGTCAAAAAAAATGACCCAGAAAGAATGAAAACTATATTATTTACTATTGTTCAACAAATAAAAAATATTAGCATCTTACTTAATCCCATAATACCTATTGCTACAAATAAAGTACTTGCTATGATTAATCTTTCTAATAAAGATATTAATATTGAAAAAATTAATGATAATAAAGTTTTCAATGAAAAAAAAAATTTAGGAAATTTGAAAATTTTATTTAACAAAATTGAAGATGATAATTGATTCACACTGTCATTTAAACTATGAACCACTATCTTTATCTTTAAAAGAAACTATCGATAGAGCTAATAATGATGGTGTAAAATATTTACTTACAATCTCAACAGAAGATAAATCTTTTTCAAATATTCTCAAAATTATATCTAACAACGAGTGTGTTTATGGCTCTTATGGTATACATCCGCATGAAGCCAAAAACCATAAATTAATAAAATCAGAAGATATCATTAAAAAAATTAAAGTTAATAAAAAGATAATTGGAATCGGAGAAAGCGGTTTGGATTTTTACTACAATCATTCAGACAAGAATGACCAAATTAGATGTTTCGAAGAACATATTTCTGCAGCTCAAAGTAGTAAAGTTCCAATCATAATTCATACTAGAAATGCTGAGAAAGAAACTTTTAATATTCTTCAAAGAAGAGTAAAGGAGAAAAATTTTAAATTTTTAATTCATTGTTTTACAGGAACAAAAGAATTTGCTTTTAAAATGTTAGATTTAGGAGCTTATATATCAGCAAGTGGAGTAGTTACATTCAAAAAATCTCAAGATTTAGCTAATACTTTTAAAGAAATTCCCAACAAAAGAATATTAGTCGAAACTGACTCCCCTTATTTAGCTCCAGTTCCTTTAAGAGGTAAACCAAATGAACCGAGTTATATAATTCATACAGTCAAATTTTTGTCAAAATTGAAAGAAGTCTCTTTTGATGATTTCTCTAACATAACTACTAAAAATTTTTTTAATTTGTTTGGTCAATTAAATTGAAAAATAAATTTACAGTTTTAGGGTGCGGGAGTTCTTTGGGGTCTCCTTGGATCACAAATTATTCAGGCAATTTAAAAAAAAGCTCAAAAAATATTAGAACAAGATGTTGTGCCCATATTCAAAAGGGTAATTTATCCATTCTAATAGACACCTCTCCTGATATTAAAAATCAATTTTTAAGAAATAAAATTAATTCATTAGACGCAATTATTTACACGCATGAACACGCAGATCAAACAATGGGTATATTTGAAATGCGTCCTTTTTTTTGGAAGAATAAAAAGAAAATACCTATTTACGGTTCAGAGCGTACTATTAAAGAATTAAAAGATAAATACACCTTTTGCTTTAAAGAAAGGCATGGTTACAAACCTATCATGAAAGCACATGTGGTAAATAAAAAATTTCGTATTCAAAATAAAAATTCTCAACTAGATGTTGAGCCTTTTGATGTTACTCACGGCCTGATTAAAGCAACAGGTTATTTATTTGACAAAATTGCCTATATTAGCGATTGTAATAAAATAAGTAAAAAAGTATTAAAAAAATTACTTAATCTGGATTACTTAATTATTGATTGTTTGAGAAAAAATAAACATCCATCACATTTTAATTATGATGAAGCTCTAGAATTTATAAAATTAACAAAACCGAAAAAATCGATTCTTACTAATTTACACGTAGATCTTGACTATTTTTCTCTTAAAAAAAAATTACCAAAAAATATAATACCTGCCTTTGATGGCATAAGTTTTAATTTTTAAATTAATTTTTCAATGGATTTGATGAATTTTTTTGATGTAGGTTTAGTAAAAGATGCGAAGGTATCTACAACTTTACCGTTTTTACCAATAATAATTTTATGAAAATTCCATTTGGGTATAGCCCCAATGCCATAGTCATCTTTTGCCCATTTGTAAAATGGATGAGAATTTGCTCCAATAACATTTATTTTTTCAGTCATAGGAAATGTTATGCCAAAATTAGTCTCACAGAAATCTTTTATTTGATCATTTGAACCAGGCTCTTGTTTAAAATTATTAGTTGGAACTCCTATTACAACTAAATCTTTATCCTTGTAATTATTATATAGTAATTGAAGATCTTCATATTGAGTAGTATATCCACATCTACTTGCAACATTAACAATTACAATTACTTTATTTTTATAATCACTTAATTTTATCTGGCCTCCATCAATACTATTGAATTTAAAATTATAAAGATCGCCCGAAGTACCATAAGCTGATTTGTTAAAAAAACTAAACATAAATAAA